>Ga0193959_1000444_pt1 | contig 16564 bp, 21 predicted proteins | sample FB_2_MG_FD_140333 | JGI IMG/M metagenome (GOLD analysis project Ga0193959, IMG submission 140333) | Microbial mat bacterial communities from the Broadkill River, Lewes, Delaware, United States - FB_2_MG | ecosystem: Environmental > Aquatic > Freshwater > River > Microbial mats | place: USA... | reverse complement strand
GCAAAATCCGTTTACCACAATCATAGACGAAGTGTCGCCAAATCAAACGAATGAGAACAGATACAATCTTATTTGGTGAATGATGCAATAGCAAACTATTATAAAGAATTATAGTAAAGCCTGTTACGAGTGTGAAAACAGTGTAAGTGAGTCGTATTTTTAAAGTTTGATACAATAAGTATTTGTCAATTAGTGTTGTATTGCTAGTGCTAAATAATTATATATCATGGATCAAGTGTTATTTAATAATAGTAATCGAGAGGATGTATTATGTCTAAAAAGAAATATCTTTGTGTTCAGCGAGGTGTGCCGGGTAGTTGTGAATCACCCTCAACACCGTCGCCCGCTGAAATGGAGGCCATGTATTCAAAATTTAATGCGTGGAAAGAAAAGTTTAACGATAACCTTCTCGATCTTGGCGGGCCTCTCGCGAGTGACGGGTGTGTTGTTAGGGCCGATGGCGCCATTGATGGGCCTTTTATAGAAGCCAAGGAAATTATTGGCGGCTATATGATAATAACCGCTGCCAATATGGATGAGGCGATGGCAGTGGTGAAAGAAAGCCCCGGAATTGGTATGCCCGGTTCAAGTGTTGAGGTTCGTGAGATCACCATGCCTTGAGTACTCCACAGCTTGTTGAGCACTTTTTTCGGCATGAATACGGCAGGCTTGTCGCCATATTTGTGCGTAAAGTCGGAGTGCAACATATCGACATCATTGAGGATTCCGTGCAATCTGCGTTAATGGCGGCACTGGACTCCTGGATGGAGGCCGGTGTGCCAGAGAAGTACTCGGCCTGGCTTTTTAAAGTGGCACACAATAATTTAATCGACGAGCTGCGCAAACAAACAGGCCGCGATCTTATTTTGGAGAAGTCGGCAGAGGAAATAAGAGGCTCTGTGAAAGTACAGCCTGACTATTTCTTTTCGAGTGAACTAGATGATGATCTATTGCGCATGCTGTTTATGTGTTGTGACAATGCTATTGCAATCGAGTCGCAATTAGCGTTGGCGCTAAAAACGTTGTGCGGTTTTAGTGTTAGTGAAATTGCAGAGCGCTTGTTCATTAATGAAAGTAATGTATATAAACGATTAAGTCGGGCCAAGTTTCAATTAAAAAAAATGTCATCTGGGCTTCGTGAATTATCTCAAAAAGAATACACGCTACGGTTGTCTGGGGTTGCTAAAACACTTTATCTTCTTTTTACCGAAGGCTATCTCTCCTCCAGTAATGAAGAACCTATTCGTCGAGACCTATGCCATGAAGCGATACGTTTAACGACTATTTTAGCCACTCATAGAATCGGTGAGCAGCCAGAAATATTTGCCCTGCTGGCATTAATGCATTTGCATATCGCACGTATGAATGCTCGACAAAATGGAACCGGTGGTTTAATTTTATTAGAAGAACAAGATCGGGCGAGCTGGGATATGTGTAGTATTTCACAAGGAATGTACTGGCTTGAACAGTCCGCTCAGGGCGAGTGTTTTTCACGCTATCATGCCGAGGCCGGAATTGCCGCAGAGCACTGCCTTGCGCCATCATTTGAGCAAACGCGCTGGGATAAAATAGTGGAGAACTATGTATTGCTGGAGCGTATTGCCCCCTCGGCTCTTCATCGGTTAAATAGAGCGGTAGCAGTTGCACAGTGGCAAGGCCCTAGTGAGGGGCTTGCGATTGCTCAAGATTTTGAATTTCCCGCATGGCTTATGGAATCGTATTTATTAAATGCAGTGCTAGCAGACTTGCATCGGCGTTGTGGTCATAGTGATAAGGCCTGGCATTATTTTCAAGTGGCTCAAAACCTAGCCCCGACTGAGGCGATTAAACTATTATTGCAGCGACGGCTTAATTTTACCGATGCTAGTAATGTGTAATGTGTAATGTGTAATGTGTAATGTTAGGCGTAAACTAATTGGTGACAGTGCTGCTGGTATAATGTTATCCATTAATAGTGTTTTTTATTATATATGTAACAGAGGCTGGTTAATGAAAGCTTATTTAGTCTTAGATTTTTCAATTATCGATATTGATAACTTTATGGTTTATGTGCGTGACATTAAACAGTATATTGAAAAACATAAAGGAAAATATATTGTCGAGGGTGTAAAGCCTGAAGTAATAGAAGGTGATTGGGCGCCTGATACGCTGGTAATACTTGAATTTCCATCGTCAGAAAATGCAAAAGAATTTTTAAATGATAGTAATATTCAACCTTTATTTGATATCAGAAAAAAGACAACAAAAAGTAAATTGATATTGGTTAACGGCGGCGCGTGGCATGATAATAGTAGTTAATTTTGACAGTTTGCAGGTATTTTTCGTAAGTAACCTGATTTAGATCATACCTCAATGGCTGTTGATACGCTTTTTTATTCGACTTAATGCTACGGGGGTAATGCCAAGGTAGTGTGCTATATCATTTTGTGTTACTTGGTTGATAACCTGTGGCGTATTTTTCATCATCTCGATGTAGCGCTCTTGAGCCGATAAAAATAATAATTCATATTCTCGTCGTTCTTTTTTTATGCAGCGTGTTAATAGATGTTCGATAATGCCTAAAGAAATATCATGGGATTTCTTGATTGCCTGCTGCAGTGTTTCAATAGGTATTTTTAGTAGTGTGCTGTTTTTTATGCATTGCAGATGAAAAGAGGTTTCCTCTTTGTTAAATATTGACGGAGTGCCTCCAATTATATCCCCTGGCAATAGAAATGACTTTATTATTTCTCTGCCTTTTTCCGAAATATAAAATGCTTTCAATAGTCCGCTAGTGACGATATAGACGTCTTTTTGCTGCTCTCCTTGTGTAAAAACATATTCATTTTTAAGTGTGGACACTACTTTTCCGTTTTGCTGTATAAATTCATTAAGCTTCATCTTTTTTTAACCTTGGTTAATGCCGTAAAGATTAATATTCTCTAAGATTTCCATGGTGAGTCAATTGATTGGGGGCAATTGTCCCTGATTATACAACTTTTTAGATGTAATTATATAAATTGCTTTAGGAGTTTTTAAAATATAGCGGTGTTTTTTTTGCGTTGCGATAAGGGGTTTTTTATGAAGTTTTTGCAGTGTTGTATGGTCTCATTAGTTCTTTATATGACGCCATGCTTTTCTATGGGAGAAGATTTTTTAGCGACACTGGATAGCTATTGGCGTCTACACCGGCCATGCTTAAAAAATAACAGTAATTTCCCGGTGACGCTTTATAGTCAGAGCCCTAATAAGTACCGGGTTTTATTCGATGAATTTGAAAAGCTTGGGTATTTGTCTGTCAATAAAAAATATATGGATGTTAATCATAATCCTAAGAGGCCTGAAAAAATATTACTGATGAATAACTATAGGTTAACGAAGGCTGGCAAGAATGTCGTGGATCGTAAGTATATATGTTATGGGTACTTCTCGGTTAAGGAAATAACAAAAATCACACAAGGTGTTATTAATGACCAGGGTGAAATGAAAATTATAGATTTTTTATATAGCATTAAGGACATCCCTCAGTGGGCTTTAAGTATTCGAAATATTGATGAGCCATTTCCTCTGTTTAAAAAAAATATGACTGCGTATAAACAATCTGCAAAAGGCAGGGCTGTAGTACTTCGTCTCAAGAATTCAGATTCATGGATGGTGGTTAAAAATACAGTTAAAGCTAGTTATGTTGGTAAGCATGAGGTAAAGGCCGTTACCCTAGATAAGAGTGGCAACCGTCATTGAATGAAACATGACGCTGAAAAAGATTACCAGTATCTTCTAGAGCAATAAAAGGTTCCCTTAGCCGAGAATCTATTGGCTGATTTATACGCATCATATCTTAATAAGTGCCGCTCTCTTTCTGGTCAATATGCTGCTTGTCAAAATATTATCGATAAATTAGCAAGCATTAGGCTACGTAAAAAAGAGCGTAAAGATACTGAAAAGGACATGTTTGAAAATTTAGCGAGAATGTTTTATCGCGCTATTTTTTCTGTGAAAACATGCAATGTGAAAGTGTAATTTAATTAATAACTCAAAAAGAGAGCGCTCTATGTTACGATTATCAAATAAAGAAAGACACTATTATCACCCATTGAAAGGCTTATCTGTAGTTAGGTCTTTTTCATACGTCATATATTTACTATTGGGTATTGGTGCAACACAAGTAGTCGCCGCGCCACAGGCAGAGCTAATCGCTAGCAGACTCAGTGGCCCGGCTCCTCTAGCTGTTTTTTTTGATGCGACAGGCACTACCGATACTGACCAGTCTATTGATGCGTTTCGTGAACTAGGGTACGCTTTTGATTTTGGCGACATCAACAGTGGGAATTGGCAATACAGCGGGGTGAGTAAGAATACAGAAACTGGGGGGCCGTTGGCGGCTCATGTGTTTGATTTTCCAGGTACCTATACCGTCGGCGTTAAAGCGCTTAATGCCGATGGCGATTGGTCAGAGGCATGGGTGCGTATAACCGTCACTGATCCAGATATTGTTTACGCCGATGCCGATACAATAGTAATGTCTACAGGGACAGATTTTACTGATGCACCCACAGACGCGGCGCGACTGGCTAATCTCACAGCTTGGCCTTCGTGGCAAAGTAATAAGCGTTATCTATTGCGTGCCGGTGACGATTTTAGTGCCTTGGGGCTGTTGCGTATTAAAGATCGTAGTGACTTTCAAGTGGCAACGTTTGGTAGCGGCCCTAAGCCGATTGTCGATAGCGTGATGGTACACATGGATGAAGACAATGCAGCAACGCCACCAAAAAATGGCATGATACGTGGCTTAGCGACTCGGCAAATCGTCCAATACCAAATGTTTACTAATATATTAATTTATCAAAATGAATTGATTGCCAGCGGTGCCAATATTAATTTTGCTGCTGCTAACGGTTGGTATGCGCTCAATAAGCGTGGTGCGTCTGCGCCGCAAGATTGGCAGCATCCCGGCCCTGTATTTATTGTAGAGAATCATGTGAATATGCAAGGCAATATTACTGGCCCATTAAATGGCATAGCGGGTTTGGCTCATCATACCGCCTTATTGGGTAATTTTTCTGAACAAAGTAAAGAGCATTCGATACGCATTTTTGGTACCTATAAAAGTGTTATCGGGCACAATAAAATAACAGGCCCAGCGACCGATTCAATTCGCCACGACCTCAAGTTGATGGCCAATGGCACCAATAGCTGGCCTGCTGACAACAGCATTTTTAAACCAGGTACAACAGATGAGGTATTGCCAAATACGCGTTATGTTCGCATTCACAATAATATTGTGGGGCGCACGGATTCACCGAACTATTGGCATATTCAAGTTGCCCCACAAGATGATGGCTCTAGTGGTACTGTCGAAGGGCTACAAGATGTTATTGTTGAAGGCAATCAGTTTATCGATGGTAATGCCGATGATGGCTTAGAGCGTGGTTTACACGCCTTTGGGCGGAACATTATAGTGCGCGGTAATCATTACCCTACAGAGTGGTCAGAGCCAATACTCACGGTTTCTTTCCCTTCTAATTACTCTGCATACTCGCCGTTGTATACGGGTTTTTGGCACGGCCCTTATTATCTTAGTGATCCCGAGACAATGACAGCTGCCCCAAGTCACGTTGATTACTGTTTCCCTTAAGTGCCATAAGCAGTAATCGTTTAGTGTTTAATGATTGCTGCGCAGTCTGTTGCGTATTGAGCTCACTTAATAATGATTGTTTTGGGGACTTAGCTGCCAGTTTAATGAGATTCCTCCTTGGTGGGGTGACTATGTATTGCATTCTTTAATGTTAATGATTATCATTAAGTTTTGGTTGCTTGAAGAGGTTTGCCGTGGATGATTTAATGGATATCCCCAAAACACTGCTTATTCCATTATGGGCCCGAGCGAGGGCCACTAAAGAAAATGTAGAAAACTGTAGCGACCCTTTTGCTCTTGATGTATTGGCATCTGATCGCTTTGATTTATCGCCACTGGAAAAGTTATCGCCTTCATTAAAACATATGATGATACACGCTGTGGCCGTTCGAACTCGTCTATTCGATGATGCCGTTGAGCGTTTTATTTCGGCGAACGCTAACCCTGTTATTATTAATCTCGGTTGTGGTTTAGATTATCGCAGCCATCGTTTTATTACTAAAAAAGTACAGTGGTATAACGTTGATGTTAATGCAACTCATCAAATACGTGAAGAACTACTTCCTGAGGCTGATAACATACATGAAGTTGCCGGTGGTATTAATGAGCCGTTGTGGCTCAATGCTATACCTAACGGGGCCGATCAGAATGTGCTGCTTATCAGCGAAGGAACTTTAATGTATTTTGATGCAAATACAGTGCACCGTTTTCTCAATGATTTTCGATGCCGGTTTCCTCGTCACCACGGGTGTATTGAACTTGTTGGCGATCTCGCCAAAAATAAAATACACCCAACGGTAAAGGCCATTGGTGCGAATTGTCCTTTTCTACATGGTGTTAGAGATGCAGAGAAAACGATGAATAGCTGGATGAATGGTGTATATGTCACACAGGTGGATAGCCTATTTAACTACGCCAAATCGCATCAATGGCGATGGTTGCGTCTACTGTTTTATATAGCCCCTGGTTTGCGATATCGTATGGGGTCAATGCTAGTGCATTACCACCTTTAAATGACACACCTAAAGGTGTGGCCAAATTTGCTGTAAACCAATGGCATGGCACAGGCCATATATAACACAAATGACTGAGCTCCAGATTAAAAAGGGGGTCAGTTTATCTCGTGAAAAAATAAATAGAGGCAGTAATGCTAAACCTCGCAGCATATAAACTGTTGTGATAATAATTAATGCAGGTTTTAACAATGGAAGTGCCATGATAAGCCCTGCACCTGAGAATGCATATAAGCTCCAAACAAATAAAACAGCAGCAATGCCTGAGGTGATCATTGCCGGATAGTGCGAGCCGTTCTCTGCCATGCGGGCGAGATCTTCCCCTGCGCCAAAAAAGCGATACCAGCTCGCGCCTTTTATAATAATTCCTACATGTAGCAGTGAGGCGATAATACTTAACATGCCCCCTGCGAATAAAAAATAATTCATTGAATCTTTCTTTTCCTCTCCTTTATGGCCATAAGATATTTGAAACAACTATAGCCGCTGACTGGTTGGCGTATTCATTCAGTGGGTTCTATATCTTCATAGGCCGAGGTTATAAAACGAGGCGAGCACACAGCTAAAAACAATAAATCGTCTGTGCCGATGTTAGTGATGCGCTGTGGCGTCATTGCCGGAATAGTGACAGTATCGCCGGTGCTAATATTCTGTGGGGCAAGCCCTTCAATATCAACTCGCCCTTGACCTGATAATATCACATAGCGTTCAGTAATACCCACTAATCGATGCCAGCGCGTTGTGGTACCCGGGGTGACGCGCGCTCGTGCAATAGAGAGCATAGGGTCGTCATCATTATTAATCATTTCTATAATATGACACCCTTCGTGAATAAAAAATTCTGTTTCAGGATTAAACACATTGAGTTTGGGTTTCATGAGTGGCCTCTATGTAAGACAAACAATAGGGCAGTATGAATACTCTAGCTGCAAATGCCAAGAGTGATCATCGCGTTTAAGCCATTGTATGGCTAAATAGTCGATGCTGAGCGGTTGTGTGACTCACGCAACATTTGCTCGTTTACAAGGATTCTTAATTGTACACAGGCTATATTAGCGAGAGTTACCGAGTTCGCCTAATCGTTGAATCGATGCCACTTCGCCATCTATTTTATCAATCTCTTTGATCATTTCACTGATATACGTATTACTTTTACGCACGTCTTCGCCGGCATCAATTGACGAGCTGACCAGTGCAGTCAGTTCATTATTTAATGCCTCATTGCCTTTGGCAATGCGAGAGAGAAATGCCTCGGTATTGTTGATAGCCACTTCAATGGAGCCAATGGAATCTGTGACGGCATTGATGGTGTCGCCAGTTTTACTAAGGCTGTCTTGTGTGGTGTGTGATAATTGGCGAACTTCATCGGCGACAACGGCAAACCCTCTGCCGGCATCACCCGCGCGAGCAGCTTCAATGGCCGCGTTAAGTGCCAGCAAATTTGTTTGGTCGGCAATACTTGAGATGACACCGATAATATTTAAAACCTCCTCAGAGCTATTTCTCAACTCCGTCACGGTATTATTTAAATGGCTGCGTTCGCTATTGTGAGTGTCAATGTCACTGGAAAAACCTGAGAATTGTTGTTGAATATTCGATAGTACCAAACCGGTTTGATCGGCATAGCTGGCAACACTGCCGAAGCTGTCGGTAATATTGTGTAACAAGCGTCGGTACTTAGCCATGTAATCGATCAGTTGTCCTTGTAGTTGGCTCATTCTCTCAAGACTATTGATCCGTTGCTGGAGATAGTATTCACGAAAATAGGCATAATGGATAGGAAAGTTATCAGCATAAGCATCTTTAAAAAAAGTGCCCTCAGGGACATGAAATAAGCATAAAGCCGTAAGGGTCTGGTTCATGTGCACCCCAAGAAGCTCACCAAAAGTGGAGAAGCCTGCAACATGGGTATTATTGAACGCGGTTATTTTTCCCAGACTCTCTGTATTATTTAATCGGCGCAGTATGCAATCATTCGCTAACATCGCAATAGGAGCGGGCTTGTCGTGCATAAATTCACTAAAAGCGGTGTGAGTGGCGTGTGCAAAATCATTGGCGTTAACGAGATGGAGCTCATCGCCAAAATCCAGATCGCAAAAAAAGGAGATGCTTTTTGTCTCTGTATCTATTGCCGCGACAGAGCGCACAAATAATTCTCCGCCAATGTCAACGGCGAATGAGCTTTTTCCTAGGCAGGTCTGTAATTGTTCTACTGGGCAGTTAAAATGCTCACAAAGTGCGTCGACAAAAGGAATGATTTCGTTATTTCCTTTGCGTAAAACAGAGGTTACACTACGTGAGTGCACATCAGATTCTGCAATGGTGAAACTGGTGTTGCTGCGTTCAAAATTATGGGATTTTAAAATACCATAACGAATATTAGCCGCTAATTTTATAAAAATAATGACGGCTTTGTTGTGTGCTACCTTCTCTCCATCATAAACCCAAGCGCGTTGAAAATCTAATTTACCACCGGCAGAGCCACCAATAAAATAGCACGGGAAACGATCGCTGGCATAGAGGCCTTGCATAAAGAAGCTTTCACTAGCCGATAAACCATCGAAAAATGTCAGTGCTAGTGTATCTTGGTAATTTACATCAAAAGGCAGTGATATTTTTTTAAACTCTGCGTGAATACGATTAACCCGTTCTTGTCGGCTTAAGATAAGGTTTCCCGAACGCATATCTTCACAGTGCAAATCGAGGGTGCGTATTTCAATGCTTTCAAATAATGCGGGGCTAAAACTTTGAATCACAATGTTGTCCCAGCACTCATCCGTGGTGTGATAGAGTGATCCATCATTACCACTGAGCTCGCCAGCGCTCATTACGCCAATCACTCGGCGGGCAAAAGGCATGGCTGTTTTTAACCTTGACAATGTTTGTTCAAAATCAATGTTGGGTGAAATAAAGGCGATCACTAAGGGGCTGTCGCCGGACATAAACTGTAGGCTATTGAGTCGGGCATTATTGATGTCAATGCTGCGCAGGTTGTCAACTTTCACACCGTAGTCAGCTATTGTTTGCGCTTGGGTATTTTTTTTAAAGTTGAACCAACTCATGCAGTGTTCCCCCTGGTTTTCTTTGACTGGCTGCTATCAAACAGAGCGTCATGATTTTTTGTAACTCACTCTACTCACTATAGTCATTGCTCAGCAGTTGATCGCAGAATCATACTATTTGCGTATTTTTTTAGACTTTCGATGTAGGTCGTGTGTTCGAGAAAGGTCGTGAACAATGATAGGTTTTTTGGCTGGGGCTTGTTATTGTGATTTGTTGTTGTGATTGTGATTGCCGTTTTGCTAACAACGGCGCTTGTCTATAGTCTAGCTTAGGCTACAGCGTAACTCAATGATTCAGGTTAAGCGAGTTGCGATAGTGTGTGATTGATGACAAGTCGGTAATTGTATTTTTGCTGCTGATGTTTTCTATCTACGATAGCTAGGCGCCAGCACAGGCAGTGAATGTTACCGTTAATGGCAAGGCGATAGCGTAGTCTTATTGTCATGACTGGGTTGTGAATAACGCAGGCGAGTATTAGGGTATTACATTGAATGCCTGTGTGGTGGGTCTACACTGTGGGCGCACTTTTTTTGTCGGCCTGTAGTCGCTCGATCAATGCGCTGTGTACCTGGCAGGGTGAATGATCGTTGCGCCATATCAGGTAAGTTGTAGTGTTAGCCAGCGGAGCGTCTAGCGCTGTGAATGTTATATTGACAAAGTGTCGGTAGGTTTTGAGTGCACTGTGGGGAAAGATGGCAAAGCCCATGCCGGCTTCAACGCAACCGAGCATGCCATCGAGTGTACCCATTTCTATAATATTAGTATCACTCATTCCCTGTATGCGCAGCCACTCATTAGCTATGTGCCTATAGCTACAGGCGGCACGAAATGCCAGTAGTGGTAAACCCTCTCTGCTATGGGTGGGGGTGGCAAGCATCAATTGCTCGTCAAATGCCGCCACATTGTGAAAGCGCTTCGCATCGATGGGGCCTGCAACAAATGCGGCATCGAGTTGCCGCTCCCATACCATCGCGGTTAAGTCACCGGTGGGTGCCGGGTATAGCGACATCTGTGCAGCGGGGTATTCATCGGCAAGCCACTTAAGAAGTGCCGGCAGCCGCGCCCCGGCAGTGGTTTCCATCGAGCCCAGACGCAGCTTTGCCGATTTGCCTGCTACGTCCATTAATTCGCGTTCAGCCTGTTCGTGCGCACTGACTAGGCGCAGTGCCTGTTGCTCCAGTTCGCGGCCAAAATCTGTCGTGCGCACGCCGCTTTTATGGCGCTCAAACAGCGTTTGTTCAAACTGTGTTTCAAGGCGTTTAATGCGAGCGGTAATGTTCGACTGTACACAATTCAGGGTATTCGCTGCCTTTGAGAAGCTGCCAGTATCGATGACTGTTAAGAATGTTTTCAATAGTAAATAATCCATATATCAATAATAGTGATATATGACATCAATAACAATCATTATTTTTGTTGCCTCATCTCTGTTAAGCTACAGCCTAATTCATTGATCGATTTAAGGATCTGTTATGCCCTACGTTAATTTTAAAGTGACCCCAGAAGGCCTTACTGCCGAGAAAAAAGCCACATTGATTCGCTCTGTGACTGAGCTGTTACAGCGCGAGTTGGGTAAAAATCCAGAAACGACGGTTGTCACCATTGATGTTGTTGAGACCGATAATTGGGGAATCGGTGGTGAGAGCGTGACAGTACGTCGAGCACGAGCGCAAACATAATGACAGGGTCAAGTCTATATTTTGCAGCACTGGCGCTAGTCGCCGGTGTTGGCATTCCCTTAATGGCCAGTATTAACGGAGCACTGGGGGTGCGTTTAGCATCGACCACAGGTGCCGCTGCTGTATTATTTTTAGGTGCCTTTCTCATTAGTATTGTCGCGTTGTTAATCAATGGTTTACCAACGTTACAAGCGGCGCGATCAGCATCACCGGTATTGTATATTGGCGGGGTATTTGTGGCCTTTTACGTATTATCTATTACATGGCTAGTGCCGCGTTTTGGTGTGGGTAATGCGATTTTTTTTGTGTTGTTTGGACAAATTATATCGGCATCACTGATTGATCATTTTGGTTGGTTTAATGCGGTGCAAACGCCTTTGTCTATGACGCGTGTGCTAGGCATCGTATTAATGTTAGCTGGGCTTTTTTTATCTCGACGAATAGTTTGATAGTACAGTTATTTCATTTTGATCTAGTATTGTGTTGAACAAAATGAAGCCTAGTGATTCATAATAGTAATACCATCTAATAATAACAAGGGTAATTACTATGAGATTATTACACGGTCTTTCGTCGATAGCGGTGAGCGTAGTATTAAGCAGTGCCTATGCTAATGCTGCTGATTGTAGTCTCGATAAAAAGGCCAAAGACCTGAATCTTCACGAAATAAATACCTATTATCAATGTGTTCGTACTCAGCTAGTGAATGATTATCAGCGCGGTGATAATGACATCGCTAAGGCCTATAGCCACTGGAAGCCTGCGGCGACGGGGCCGGCAAAACCAGGGTTTCACAGCAATCGCTATCTCATGACCTACGTGAACGATATTGGCCATAGTACTTATACCGCTTATGCATCAACCAATGTCAATATGCCTGTTGGTAGTATTATTGCCAAAGAAAGCTTTAAAATAAAATCTAAAGGGCTGCTATCAGCAGGCCCTTTATTTTTTATGGAAAAGGTGGGGGTTGATATAGCGCCTAAAACAAGCGGTTGGCGATACAGTGCTGTTAAAAAAAATGGTACGCCTATGAAGGTAGGGCAAACCTTTTGTCACAGCTGCCATCAAGCGTATAGTGCTCAGGATTCACTAGGGTATCCTGTAGTCGATGTACGTTTAAAATAAGCGGCATGTGTTGTGCGGTGTGTTTGTTATGTACTGACTGTACATTTTTTGTTGGCATCAGCATTGATGACTTATGATTGGCGCAAAGCTGCTACGGTAGAATAAGTCGATACACAGTAAGGGACTAAATAAGTCAGTAGAATTTGTATTAGGCTATGTAGTGTGAGGGTGCCGTTTATCAATGATGCGCCATGATTAATGAGTGCCAACAGTGTGCCGACAACAAGCGCTACTTTCAATGCCGCCGCCACTGTTTTTCGAGTGGTGGCGATGCCAAGCCAAGAGGTGTTGGCCTTCATCTCTGATGTTCCAATACGGCTAGAGTGAGCCTTGAAATACACACAGGCTTATCGTGTTCGCTATGGATTTTAATCTCCCATACCTGTGTTGAACGGCCTATATGAATAGGTCTGGCAGTACCGGTGACCAAACCTGATTGCACCTTCGATAAATGATTGGCATTGACCTCAAGGCCAACGCAATAGTGGTGGCTATCAACGGCAATATTGCCCGCTATACTGCCGAGCGTCTCGGTTAATACCACCGAGGCGCCACCGTGGAGAATCCCCATGGGTTGATGCGTGGTATGGTTAACAGGCATTGTGCCTTTAAGGTAATCGTCACCTATTTCTGTGATATTAATACCAATAAAATCAACCAGCGTATTGGCCGATTGCTGGTTGAGCTGCTCTATGCTGATCTCTTTTTTCCAAATACGCATTCGTTATCCCGTGGTGTGGTGATTTTAAAAGCCAGTGAGTACGATTTTCCCTTTTGATGCTCCCGATTCTAGCAGTGCGTGTGCTTTGCGAATATTTTCAGCGTTAATCTTGCCAAAATTAGCACACAGTGTCGACTGTAAATTGCCATCGTCAATCATTTTTGCCACAGTGGTCAGTAGCCTGTGTTGTTCAATCATATCGGCTGTTGCAAACAGTGATCGGGTAAACATCAGCTCCCAGTGAATAGAAACACTTTTACGTTTAAAGGGCATGATATCGAGTGCTTCTGGATCGTCAATTAAGCCAAATTTTCCCTGTGGCGCAATAGCCTCAGTGATCGCCTCAAGGTGGCTATCGGTATTGGTGAGACTGGCAATATAATCAATGCTACTGTGGCCAATCTCCGCGAGTTGAGTGGTGATCGATTGGTGATGGTTTATCACATGGTCTGCACCTAATTCACGCACCCACTGTTGGGTTTCAGTTCTCGATGCGGTGCCTATGACGGTGAGTTGGGTGAGCTTTTTGGCAAGCTGTACCATAATGGAACCAACACCCCCGGAGGCACCAATAATTAACAGTGTCCCGGTGCTGGCGGCAGTGAGACCAAAGCGATCAAACAGTAATTCCCAGGCGGTAATTGAGGTCAGTGGGAGTGCCGCTGCATGGGTAAAATTCAGTGTTGTCGGCATTTTAGCAGCAATGCGTTCATCGACAAGGTGGTACTGTGCATTTGTGCCTGAGCGATCAATAGCGCCGGCATACCAGATGTTATCGCCGACGTTAAAGTGTGTGACCTTCTCCCCAATAGCATCAACAACACCCGCGGCATCCCAGCCCAGTACATTGTGCTCGCCATTGTCGGGTTGTACTCTGTGGCGAATTTTAGTATCGACCGGATTCACTGAGATTGCTTCAATGCGGACCAGCACATCGTGCCCTGATGCGGTGGGTTTAGGGCGCTCAATGTCTTCAAGTGAGCGTGGGTCGGTAATCGGGAGTGAGTGTTGATAGCCAATCGCTTTCATTTGCAGACCTATGTGGTTTGTTGAAAAATGTACTTTTTGCTGAAAAGTGTGATTATATATAGACTTGTTCTTATCACAAGTACGCACTTATTTATGTCGTAGTATCCCTTTGTATACCATGGAGATTACATAGTGTGTAGTAACATAGTGTGTAGTCACTCAGACTTGACCAGATATTTTTTTCAATAAAGCGTGATCTGACCGGACAGTCCGTTCTTTCCACAAAGCCGACCTTCGTAAAATTTTAACGTCACCATAAAAGGCGAGCAATGTGTTTCTAGTCCAGGCCGTGAAGCGGCCGATTTTTGATGATTTTGTTAAATGCGACCATAAACTGACAAGACAACTGGTTTATTACCGTAAGGCTCTATTAAAAGGCCTTTACTATAGAATAGGCAAGGTTTATTTTCCTTGAGCCCACTACCCATTACACCGAAAAGAACGCGTTGGCCTATAGACTCGGATAAGTAGGAAGTCGACCTCTTGTGGGTTTCTTTAGACATTGGCCTTTTGTATGTAGCCCACCTAAGAGAGTCAAACTCTCCTTCGATTGTTAAGAATTCACACTTTTCTTCCGGCCAATTCGCTTCTGCGCTTGTTGGTGATAATACAACAGTATACTCGTCCCAATTTTCAGTATTTTTTTCGAAAGACTCAACAAGAACCTCGAAGTGATACCCTCCAGATAAAGCACCTTGTGAAAAAAATCCGAAGATCAAAATGAGGCATATTCTATTCATAGTATTTAACGCCTTGCGAAGGGGCGAAGTGCGTAGCACTTTGCGATGTTTGAAGGCCTTGTTATAAGCCTTGCACTTTATGCGCTATTTCTAAAGTTTGCTTACTATTTTCAGTAACCACCAACCAATCAAATAGAACCTCACTATGTGACGCAAGCTTGCCATATACCTTGTTACTGGCTTTAACTTGTTCACCGAAAAACTCATCATCTTTTGCTGCTTTGACAGAGTCAATTATGTTTTTCGCAAAGTCTAAAAGCTCTTGCTCTGTACCAATAATGAAAGCTTCACTCCAGCCTGTTTGCGCCGTAATTACGGCACCTTTAATTTCATTTTCGGACATCTAGTATTTTCTCTATTGCCTTATAACGCCACAATATGAGGCAGCTTTATAGTTGATTTATTTTGTGTTATCAAAGCACAAAATGAAGCGGCGGAAAAGCTGTCTTGCATAATGGCTTTGTTATGCTTTTTGCTGTATATTGTACAATCTTCTTGTACAAACAAAAGGGCTTTAGTAATGCAAACTATTAATATTAGTGATTTTAGGGCTAACTTGTTGAAATATTTAGAAAAAGCTAATTCTGGAGAGCAAATAAGTGTTACCACTAATGGAAAGCTTATAGCAACAATAACACCGCCAATTAACAAGAAACAAGAGGCTAGAGAGCAATTGGCTCAATTAGCTAAAAATGCCAAAATAGCCGATGTTGTTACCCCGACCAATACGGAGTGGGATGCACATTTATGATTCTACTAGATACTTGCGCAATAATTTGGGATGCGCTGGATAAAAAACAACTTACCAACAATGCTTTAAAAGGAATAGATAAGGCAGACGAGTTTAACGCCTTGATTATTAGTGATATGTCTATTTGGGAAATAGCAATGTTAATAAAAAAAGGACGGCTAAAAATTGAAACAGCAGCTTCCAATTTTATAAATTTGTACCTGCAAACTAGAAATATTTCGGTAGTTCAGATTTCACCAGAAATAGCAGAGCTTGCTGTAAATTTCGGTGATGAAATAAATAAAGACCCAGCTGATAGAATTATTTCTGCTACATCTGTAATTCATAATGCTCAGTTAATTACAGCTGATAAAAATCTGTTGGAAAGTGAATTGATTGACACACTGTGGTAATGCATAACCAAGCTGTAGAAAAATCATCATTAAGACAATATTTTTACCACAGCGATTCATTACTATCTTATACCGATGCTAATATAAATAAACCGTAATATCGATACAAAAACCATTTTCACTCAATATAAACCTCAACTTCAAGAAAAACAATTTGATGGATATTATCGTCGACATAATTAGGCATAAAGATACCGATAACAGGCTAAAAGATGTATTTTACTATAAACAAGAGTCTTTTATCGGGATTCGTTAATTATTCTACAGCTTGAACGAGACTGTAGCAAAACAGCGATCAATATCACTTATCCACAAGCCTCTTTTCTTAATTAATCGTTGTTCTCTATTTAACCACATCCCTTTACCATAATCACCTATTATGCGAATGTGAGCGCACCGTAATGTGGATAACTTTGCGTGATTACGCTACGGCT
>Ga0193959_1000441_pt1 | contig 16569 bp, 18 predicted proteins | sample FB_2_MG_FD_140333 | JGI IMG/M metagenome (GOLD analysis project Ga0193959, IMG submission 140333) | Microbial mat bacterial communities from the Broadkill River, Lewes, Delaware, United States - FB_2_MG | ecosystem: Environmental > Aquatic > Freshwater > River > Microbial mats | place: USA... | reverse complement strand
TCTCATTATTAAAAAGTGTTACATCGAATAATACGTTAGTAACGTAATTAAGCAAAGCTTGGTCGAGACTAAAATCGATAATATCGATTTTAGTCTATTCTCGAGGATAGACTACATTTTTATTATCAAATATAAAAATGAATGAGAAAAAGTGTTTACATAAGGTAGCAGCAGGGAATAATAAAACCAAAGAGCTGTTAACAGACCAATTCTTGAAGATAAAGACCATAAGCAGTCGAACAGCATTTTTTGATCAGCCCGAAACTGACAACAACAAACCTTTTTATCAAAACGTTAGCTAGAGTGATTCACTTGCGCTTAAATTATTGTATAAGGGGTTTTCCTAAACTATACTGATCAAATAAAACGCTAAGAATGTCGCGTGAACAAACAACGTTTTTATTTTCTATTTAACAGTATTTTTCATTGCATCTTCGTCAATTATCATAAAATTTATACTAGAATGATTCAAATTTTCTAAACTTAACGAGCGTTTCACATAAAATATGTAGAGGTATAACAGCCGTTAGTTCACCCCGGGATTAAAATAATCTATCATTTGTCTTTTCATTTCGGTAGCAGCGGCCGATAACGCATAGCGACGGCGATAAATCAAGCCTACCTTTTTAGAAATCACAGGGCAGGTTAAAGGGCGGCATACGGCCCCCATTTCTATCATTTGCTCTTTGCAGGATTCAGGCACCGCACTCACGCCTAACCCCAAAGAAACCATGCGGCCAATCGTTGTTATTTGGTGTGTTTCGATATACACCGAAAAGTTGATGTCGTTTTCTTGCATGGTTTTTTTAATATCTCTATGCAAACTCGACGGTTGTTGCAAGGTTAAAAAAGGGTACTCTAAGAGGTTATCCCAACGAATCGCTTTTTTCTTGGCCAGAATGTGGTTCGTGGGTAAAAGCGCAATATACTGTTCGGTAAACAACGCATCAAATTGTATGTCTTCGTGCTCGCCTGGGTCAAAACACACACCAAGCTCTACACGCCCTGCGCGTGTTGACTCTATCACCCCTTCATTGACCACATCGTGAATAGAGATATTGATATCCGGGTATAGCGATTGATATTTCAGTAAAATATTGGGTAGATAAGAGCCTGCAAAAAATGGCATAGCCGCAATAGATAATTTACCTCTTTTTAAGGAAAAGAGATTGGATATATCGGTCACGGCTAATTCACAATCATTTAATAATCGTCGGGCAACGGGCAAAAAAGCCTCTCCTTCAGGCGTTAGCCCTAAGGTGCGCGTAGATCGTGTGAATAAGGTCCCGCCTAATGTATCTTCTAGGTTTTTAATTGTAATACTCAACGCAGGTTGCGATAGATGGATTCGCTCGCAAGCCTCAACAAAGCTTTTGCTTCGCGCAACAGCCACAAAAGCAGATATTTGTTTGATCGTAATGCTCATACGCCTCTCTCATTGATTTTTATATATTTTGTTTGTTTTACGAGCACTTTATTGTGGGTTTTAGACCACTAAGTCTTCATAGAGCATATTTACAATACCCTAATTAATTTGATAAATAAAACAATTATTAATTTATTTATATTTGTTAAATGAATGAATATCTTAGATGATTGGCCAATTAGCGGCGTAAAGTACGACTGATTACCATGCCAAACACTATATAACAACTAACAATAAGAGTATTTATGAAAGGGTTTGACAAAGTTACACACAATTACAGCGAAGCGTTAGCAGGCCTTAGCGACAATATGACAGTCATTGCAGGAGGTTTTGGCCTCTGTGGTATCCCTGAGGGCTGTATTGATGAAATCAAAAGAATGGGCACAACAGGGTTAACGGTTGTCTCTAATAATTGCGGCATTGATGGTTTTGGTTTGGGCAAGCTGCTGGAAGAGCGTCAAATCAAAAAAATGGTGTCATCGTATGTTGGAGAAAATGCGCTTTTTGAGCAACAGCTATTGGCTGGCGAGCTAGAGGTAGAGTTGACGCCACAGGGCACGTTAGCCGAAAAAATGCGTGCTGGGGGCGCCGGAATTCCTGCCTTTTATACCGCAACAGGTTATGGTACTCCCGTAGGAGAAGGTAAGGAGTCACGTGAATTTAAAGGCCGCCAATATATTTTAGAAGAGTCTATTACTGGTGATTTTGCCATTGTTAAAGGCTGGAAAGCCGATCGCTATGGCAATGTAGTCTATCGTCATACCGCACAAAATTTTAACCCGCTTGCAGCTACCGCAGGAAAAATTACAATTGTTGAAGTCGAGGAAATTGTCGAACCTGGCGAGCTTGAACCGGCACATATTCATACGCCCAGCATTTATGTTAACCATGTCATTCTTGGCTCATTTGAAAAGCGCATAGAGCAGCGAACGGTCACTGAGGACTAACGATCAACAATTAATAAAAATATCATAAGAATTCAACAGGAGTAAAAACATCATGGCCTTGTCGCGAGAACAAATGGCTCAACGAGTGGCTAAAGAAATGCAAAACGGCTTTTATGTTAATTTAGGTATTGGTATACCAACCTTAGTCGCTAATTACGTTCCTGACGGTATGGATGTCATGTTGCAATCTGAAAATGGTTTACTCGGTATGGGGGCGTTTCCCCGTGAAGAAGAGCTTGATGCCGATATGATTAATGCCGGTAAACAAACAGTTACGGCAATTAAAGGTGCGTCTATTTTTTCATCAGCAGAGTCATTTGGCATGATTAGGGGAGGTCATGTAGACCTTACTGTATTGGGTGCATTTGAGGTAGATGTACTGGGTAATATTGCATCATGGATGATCCCAGGTAAGTTAATTAAGGGCATGGGGGGGGCTATGGATTTAGTCGCCGGCGCTGACAATATCATCGTAACAATGACACACGCTAGTAAAAGTGGGCAGTCTAAATTACTTAAACAATGCAGTCTACCATTAACCGGTGCAGGATGTATCAAACACGTCTTAACCGATTTGGCATATCTTGAAATTAAAGAAGAAAAATTTTGGTTAAAAGAAACCGCACCAGGGGTTACGGTAACAGAGATTATTGAGAAAACAGAAGGTGAGCTGGTCGTAGCAGATGATGTTTTTGAAATGCAATTTATGTAAGTTCAGTAACCAATGCATTATCTGTTATAGCTTTTATCCCTCTATATTGACTACTCTATTTCACGACCGATTGAGATTATATCATGACTAAAAATATCGTTATTGTTGCCGCACAGCGTACACCTATGGCTTCACTTCAAGGTGAACTATCACCTTTATCTGCAACTGAGTTAGGCGCTATTGCTATTCAAGGTGCGCTTAACGCCTCAGATATAGCTCCACAGCTTATTGACGAGGTATATATGGGCTGTGTGCTTAGTGCTGGCTTAGGTCAAGCGCCTGCAAGGCAAGCGGCAATTAAAGCAGGTTTAAATGAAAGTACGCCGTGTACTACAATCAATAAAGTTTGCGGCTCTGGTATGAAAGCTACAATGATTGCCGCAGATCAAATTCGTTTAGGCCACATAGATACCGCAGTGACTGGTGGTATGGAATCCATGAGTAATGCACCCTATATTTTAGATAAGGCGCGTTCTGGTTACCGGCTAGGTCATCAGGCAGTGACTGACCATATGTTTATCGATGGTCTAGAAGATGCGTATGATCGCCAATCAATGGGTGTGCATGCACAAGCAACCGCTGATGAGTATAATATTACCCGCGAAGCAATGGATGAATATGCACTACGCTCATTACAGAGGGCACAAGAGGCCATTAACCAATCATGGTTTGAGCGTGAAATTACCCCCGTCACCATTACCAGCCGTAAAGGCTCACATACTTTCACAGTCGATGAACAGCCAGGAAAAGCACGCCCAGAAAAAATACCAACACTACGCCCTGCATTTACTAAAGATGGCAGTATCACCGCGGCAAATGCCAGTTCTATTTCTGACGGCGCTTCTGCACTTGTATTAATGAGTGAAGAAAAAGCCTTAGAACAACATCTGACACCATTGGCCAAGATCATTGATTACACATCGCATGCACAAACACCCGCGCAATTTACTCGTGCGCCGGTAGGGGCGATGAAAAAATTACTTGAACGGCAAAAACTATCCGCAAGTGATATTGATCTAGTAGAAATTAATGAAGCGTTTGCTATGGTACCTCTATTAGGAATGCAAGAATTAGGCTTTACGCCTGAGCAAACTAATATTACCGGAGGCGCTTGTGCTTTGGGCCATCCATTAGGTTCAAGTGGATCCCGTATTATTATTACACTACTTTATAATTTATTGCGCACAGAGAAAAAACGTGGCCTTGCCAGTTTATGTATCGGCGGAGGGGAGGGTACAGCCTTTTTAATTGAGGTTTATTAAGTAGCTTGTGTGGTGTCTATCAGGGTAAGATTCATGGTGTAACCTTAGGCTGTCTTAATGAAAATCCACAAATAGAAATTGGCAGGCATATGTTTGTTGGCTCTAAAGCAAGTTGGAAAGTTCTTTCAGCAAGCATTACACAATACCAAGAAGATGTGCTAGAAAACACATAGCGGATGACCTTACTGAATGTATTTACAACTTTCCCGTCAATAAGGCATTATACTTCACAAAAAACAAACCTATAAACGGTTTTGCTCAGTAAATGTCAAGTATTATTCACGTATTATAGAAGAGTGCAGTATTACTGGTAAAAATCAGTGTCGGTAAGTGAGCAATATGGCTATGGCTGTATTGCGCCATTATATATACCGTGCAATAAGGTTTTTGTGATTAGCTTTTTTCCAGTGTAAATACCTTTTGGCAAGAAAGGTCGTTACACTGACAACGACAGCCACCAGTAATAGCGTTTCCAGGTAGGAGAATCCATACCCCTCAGGCAAGCCTATTAATGTACTGTTGTATGTCATATCACTATAGTTATATCCCATTACCGGAATTAACAGCCAACTCATCGCATGTAATAAATATAAATGTACAATATAAGAGAACATGCTTGCTCTCCCTAATATTTGCAAAAAACAAAGTGAAAATGTACTCGGCAGTTTAGAGAAAAAGAATAACAATACTAAACCTACACCGACTGTTAACAGCATAAATTGCAAGGATAACGGATACTTTGTTGGATTTAAAAATGACATAAGTGTTAGCAATGAGGAGTCATAAACAGTAAACAGCCCAGGGTCACCGTACACGTTAAAGCCTCTAAGCAGGCTATAGCCGGCAATGCAGATAAAACCGTACCATAGTAGTGCTGTAGTCAATTTAGGCAACGATTGATTTGTACCATTAGCCGTATGACGGCCAAATAGATAACCTAAACAGAGAAGACCGACAATAGGTAAAATGGGGTAGGTTGTGCGCACTTTAACATCAAAAGGCAGAGCCAATACATTTTTCTGATGAAGCACAGACCATAGGTAGTGCCATGCTGTATTATCAGCGAAAGTTAATCCGTCTAGGAGGTTATGGGCAAACACTAAAACTATACCAACACCAAAAATAGCGCGTACACCAGCTAAACGCAAAAGCCCTAAACCAATAAACCCCCAACCAATAGCCCAAATAATTTGCGCATACAACATGGGAAACAAAGGGTTAAAGCTCCACGACCAAGAAATGAGGGTAAACTCTAATACAATTAAGACTATGCCCCGAACGATAAGATCTTTAGCAAATAAGTGTGGTGAGCCATAGCGGTTTTCTGTTATTGAAGCGGATAAACCAGCAAGAAAAATAAATAGCGGCGCACAAAAGTGCGATGAAAAACGCGTAAAGAATACAAGGGGAGTTGTATTGTCTATAGTCATTGGGTCACTAACAGAATAACTTAAACAATACACCATTGCATGGTCAATAATCATCAAAATGATAATGAAACCGCGCAATAAATCAATAGGGTGTGATCGAGTCATATATAATCTTATATTGGAATAAATGGCGATAAGCAATAAAACCCGTACTTTTTGTTCGGTATTGCAAAATGAGAAGTAGGCAGCAAGCCCCAGTATCGATTGTTAATGACACGCTAATTGCGTGTTGCCCGTGAAAAGGACTTCTCGGGCTCAAATAATAATGATTTTAATTAAGCCTATCAACTCTAATCAATTCTATTAGAAAAAGATGTGTTTACACATTGCTATGAAAAGGCCATTAATGCAATGGGGGTATGATTTTTATGCTGCCTGTTCTAACCATACAGTGTACCTATAAATAAACGTGCCTATTTTATGGTTAATAGATACAAGCTCAATAAAAAGAGTATTATTCAACCAGGCTCTCAACGATCACTGATTAAAGTACGGCTAACACTGCTTCATAGTCAGGCTCTTTTGAGGTGTCTGTGACCTGCTCTGTATATAAGACTTTACCACCTACATCAATAACAACAATAGCCCGTGATAAAAGCCCTGTTAACGGGCCCGAGGTGAAAGTCACGCCATAGTCTTTACCAAATGATGAGCGAAATCCCGAACTGACTATAATATTATCAATACCTTCAGCACCGCAAAAACGCCCCAATGCAAACGGTAAATCCTGCGATACACAAACGACAGCAACATTGTCCATAGCGGCTGCTTTTGTATTAAATTGGCGAACAGACATTGCACAGGTGGGGGTATCAATAGAGGGAAATATCGTCAATACGACTATTTTGCCCGCTAAATCATTCAGACTAATATCAGATAGATCGGGTTGTGTCACAACAAATGCCGGTGCGATACTACCAACCGCCGGAAGCTCACCAACAGTATCAACGACTAACCCTTTTCTCGTTACTTGTGCCATTGCTTTCCTCTCACTTAATGCTTCGGTTAGGTTTGCACAAATACGACACAATAGCGCAATTAAACATTATAGCCTTACTGTTGTACGCAATAATAGCTTAGGCATTGCAGTGCTTCGTATCGCCAAACAATGACTATCGTTGGTTGATATATTGGTGCTCACCACTATCGGTTACTAGGCATTGACTGCGAAGCCGCATATTTATCGTGTGACATACTCAATATTATGTGACTTTAGGTGTGTTTGCGAATTAAATAATCGCCCTAGCGTCTAATTTTTGTGATCAATAAGCCGTCTATTTGTTATTATTATAGTTTACATGTGATTTTACTAAGGCGACTCGCGTCACATTAGGGTATGCAGTGCTAACTACCACAACACCGACTGTAATGAAGCTATATATGGCTTGTCTGCACTCTTGCGGTAGTTATCAATAGTCATCGCAATAAACACAGCGCTTAATAATGGTTATTCACACAGTGGTAAACACGTTATGGCAACACTCTCTTCACACACATTAGGCAGTATTTACTGGGGCTGTAAATCAACATGGCGCACATCTGCCTATAATACATCGTGGTGCTTAATTGGCTGTACCATCGGTGATTTTGGTACTATTTTAGGGTTTCAATTTTGGGCTCCAGATACTGCGGTGTGGCTCGTCATGAGCCTGGCTATTATTAATGGTCTATTGAGTAGTATTATACTTGAGACCCTACTACTGAGCCGTACTATGTCAGCCAAGGCCGCTCTAAAAACAGCCTTAGGTATGAGTCTGGTCAGTATGTTGGCGATGGAAATCGCTATGAATGCGACCGATTATCTGTTAGTCGGCAAGGCTGCATTGACGTGGTGGTCAGTTATCCCTAGTTTATTGGCTGGTTTTTTAGCACCTTGGCCTTATAATTACTGGCGTTTAAAGAAATACGGCAAGGCCTGTCATTGATTCTTTTTTCATCGCCATGCTCATCGCGGTACAAGCGTACAGTTGAGGCCTCACAGGCTTGTGCCCACGTTGTTTTATCCTTGTATTACTACAACCCATAAGGCAGTATACTGCGCAAATAAACTCGCCAACCAATAACAATTAAGGCGGTGTAAGGAATTCATCGATGAGAATTACCCGTGTTTGCTGTTTACTGCTGCTGGGTTTGTGGACGACTATCGCCCAAGCCGAAGAGATCACGATTGCCGTTGCGTCTAACTTTACCGCCACCATGAAAGACATCGTTGACGCGTTTCAACAAACAACCACTCACCGCGTTAATATTGCCTTTGGCTCATCGGGCAAGTTTTATGCACAAATTAAACAAGGTGCACCTTTTGATGCTTTTTTTTCAGCCGATCAAGCCAAGCCACAGTTACTTGAGAGCGAGCAGCTCGGTGTAGCCGGTAGCCGTTTTACTTATGCGGTGGGGGCTCTCGCATTGTGGTCGGCTAAACCCACACTGCTCGATAACCAGGCAGCACCGCTAAAGAACGGTGCCTTTAATAAGTTGGCACTGGCGAACCCGCAGCTGGCACCTTACGGTATTGCTGCTATTGAGGTACTTGAACGTTTGGCATTACGCACAGCAACTCAACCCCAATGGGTACAGGGAGAAAACATTGCCCAAACCTACCAATTTGTTAGTACAGGCAATGCCGATATAGGATTTGTCGCACTGTCGCAAATTATGCGGCAAGGGCATATTCAACAAGGCTCTGCTTGGATAGTGCCCACGGCGTTTTATAACCCTATCAAACAAGATGTTATTTTGTTGCAGCGAGCCAAACACAGCGAAGCAGCACAGGCATTATTGCATTTTATTCGCAGCAAACAGGCCAGAGACATTATTGAGTCCTATGGTTATCAATCGTTAACTCACCACAAGATCAATGAGTAGTGCACGATGATTTTTTCTGAGGCAGATCTCGCCGCTATAGGATTGACATTACGCTTGGCCACAACGGTCACGGTTTTATTATTACTTATCGGTACACCTATTGCCTGGTGGCTTGCGAGAACTCAATCCTGGTGGAAAGGGCCGGTAAGTGCGTTGGTCGCGCTACCACTGGTTCTACCGCCTACGGTGATAGGATTCTACTTATTATTAGCGATGGGACCACAGGGCTTTATTGGCCAGCTCACACAACAACTGGGGTTAAATACGTTGCCTTTTACCTTTTGGGGGCTGGTAGTTGCATCATTATTTTATTCCATGCCCTTTGTTATCCAACCTATTCAAAATGCCATTGAAGCACTAGGCCGGCGCCCACTTGAAGTCGCTGCAACATTGCGAGCAGGCCCTTGGGAGTGTTTTTTTACGGTAGTGTTGCCTTTGGCAAAACCCGGATTTATGACTGCTGCTGTATTAGGTTTTGCCCATACAGTAGGTGAATTTGGTGTAGTGTTGATGATCGGTGGTAATATTCCCGGTGAAACCCGCGTTGTTTCTGTGCAGATTTATGATTACGTTGAGGCATTGCAGTATGGGCAGGCACATACACTGGCCGGGGCTATGATTGCCTTTTCTTTTTTAGTGTTATTGGCGTTGTACGGATTTCAGCGTAGACAAGCCGCTCTCGGCATGAAATATGGGTTGTAGACATGCAGGGTAATGTACACACGCACGCGAGCACTATCCAAGCTCACTTTAGCCTACACTATGCAGATACTGCGGCCACCGGGTTTAATCTCGATGTTAATCTCACTATGCCCGGCACAGGTATTACCGCCATTTTTGGGCATTCAGGCTCAGGAAAAACCACTTTTTTACGCTGTATTGCCGGGCTTGAAAAACCACAACAGGGGTATTTAATCGTCAATGGTGCGCTTTGGCAAAATTCAGCCACCTTTCTGCCAACCCATCAGCGCCCATTGGGCTATGTGTTTCAAGAAGCCAGCCTTTTCGCTCACCTAACGGCAAAGGGTAATTTAGCCTATGCGATTAAGCGTTCGGATAAACCATACGCTAGCGAACTTTACGAGCAGGTTATCGCCACAATGGATATCGATTCCATTTTAACGCGCTACCCCCATCAGTTATCTGGCGGTGAACGCCAACGTGTGGCCATTGCAAGGGCCCTGTTAATTCAACCACGTATTTTATTGATGGATGAACCCTTAGCGTCTCTCGATAGTACACGCAAGCAGGAGATACTCCCGTACCTAGAACGCCTACGATCTACGGTTGATATCCCCATACTCTATGTTAGCCACTCCCTCGATGAAGTGACTCGCCTAGCCGATGCGATAGTTGTGCTTGACCAAGGCCGTGTTACGGCACAGGGCAGCCTAGCTGAGGTGCTCTCGCGAATCGACTTGCCGATAAATAACACCGAGCATGCAGGGGTTATTCTCAGTGCAAAAATTGTTGAGCGCGATAGCCAGTGGCAATTGGCACGTCTTGCATTCAGTACAGGTGATATATGGGTTAATGACAGCGGCGATGAGCTTGGGCAGACCGTTAGAGTACGTATACTCGCACGCGATGTCAGCCTGGCATTAGCCCCTCATAGCGACTCAAGTATTCTCAATCAGTTGTCTGTTAACATAGCCGCGATAGCCGCAGACGACGATCAGTCTATGGCACGGATACAGCTAGTATTTGGCAATGATTATATAGTCGCCAGGCTAACCCAAAAATCCGTATATCAGTTACAACTTAAACCTGGCATGAACATTTGGGCCTATATTAAATCGGCCGCAATTGTTCGCTAAGAGGTTGGCCACTCACCATCCCAATGCCTTGATTTTACTATGCAACCTAGCTGCGACGAGTCCAAATCATAGGGCAGGGCACAATCGTGAATTTAAAATATTCTATCGCTGTGTTATAACATGCTTATGCTACACAAGGCATCAGTGACTGTTGGCCCGCAATTACGACGAATTCTATGACTCTGAACGATCTCGCTATTATCCTACTGGTTGTCGCCACGGCTTATGCGCTATGGCAGCACAACAACACCAGTTTAATTGCAAGAGCGGCAGTTAAGCGGCATTGTAAAAAGGCCGGTGTGCAGTTGCTAGATGAGAATGTTATATTTAAGTGTATGACTGTTCGCCGCTCGGCTCACAGCTTATTTGCGCTACAGCGTCAGTATAAGTTTGAATTCTCTTCTATCGGTGATGCACGCTATAGCGGCAATATTATCCTCATTGGCCCACGTGTGAGCAGTATTGAGTTAGCGCCCTTTAAAACACCGGTTGCACCTACTGATATTCATGATGCCTAATGTATAACCGTCATACTCTATGTTGCTATCTCGTCTTATGGTATTTAACGCCAAGGTTATACACCGGATTTTCATCACAGACCGTCTGGAAGCGATAGTAAGTATTAGGGCAGTTAATCACAATAGACGTTGGACTTACCGCTCCTATCTCTTGATAGATCAAAAATGTGCTATTCTAGCGTTATAGAGCATGATTTATAGGTTATATGGAAACCACTTATGGCTTCAGACACCGTTGAGCGCATTATTCAATCAGCCGAAAACCAAGCCAGAGTCGGCGGTTATAATGCCTTTAGTTTTCGCGAAATTGCCAAAGAAATCGGCATTAAAAGTGCCAGTATTCACTACCACTTCCCTACAAAGAGTGACTTGGCCGCTGAGCTTGCAAAGCGTTATACCGAAAAATTTATTATTCGGCTCGATGAAATCAGCTCATCAAATAACAGCCTCTATGAAAAGCTATCTACTTATGCGGATTTATTTTACCACGCACTAAAGGTTGACCAAAAAATGTGCTTATGTGGGCTATTTGCCGCTGAAGCCGATATTTTGCCCGAGAATGTTAAAGCCGAGACTAAGCGCTTTTTTGAAGAAAATATCAATCGGCTTGAAGCAATGCTCATTGAGCATCACCATAGCAGTGCAAAAACACAGGCACTACAACTGCTCGCCAGTCTTGAAGGTGCCATGCTGATCGCCAAAGCCTTTGATTCAGAGCGCTACTTTAAAGAGGCTATCGATTTATCAGCGTATCAATCATAGTGTGATACATGTGCTCGATTATAAATATTAGGCCTTCGCTTTTTTATAGGTTCTAGGGCGTGAAACGTTGGGTGTCGCTTATACTCGATTTTGATTATGCAACGAAAATGTGTATGCAAAGTGATTCAACAATTACTAATCACACACTGATAAAAAATCTACCGGTACCTGTGCGGTAAGCCAAACCCCATTCTCAGATAAGAAAAATTCAAACCCTTGTTGATACATATTAGTGGCAGCCACCTCGATAATAACAGGCTTGCCGTAGCGTTTACCAACAGCGGTAGCTGTTTTTATATCAGAGGATAAATGTACATACTGCCGTTGCTTTGGCACTAAACCACCTTGTTTAATTGATGCTAAAAAACGAGTGGCACTACCATGGTAGAGAACAGTTGGCGGTTCAGTTGGCTGAAGCTGCAAGTCAACCTGTATTGAATGTCCTTGATTCGCACGAATATAACGCTTATCAGCAGATAGCGAGAACCGCTGTTTGTCATTAGTAGTGACAAGATGTTGAATACTTTCAAATGTTAATACAAGTTGTGGTTGCGCTTTTTCAATAAGCTCTGCCACGGAAGCCCAGCCTTGTTTATCTAACGTTAGATTAATCACTTCGGGTTTATGGCGAAGCACGAGGCTTAAAAATTTACTCGTTTTATTCAAACTGTTTGATGACATCATGCCTCTCCTGAATCAGGTAAGTTAATACCGTATCATCACTATTCAGCACATAGTGCAGTCTAAAACGATCACCCTCATTCACGCTATCACTTAAGGTTTCAGTTAAGGCGATATCCAGTGTACCTGTTGAGGGGTTTATGGCGAGTATATGTGCGGCATCAAACCCAAAATAGCGACCCACTAAGGGGTACAGTGCTTTAAATAATGATTCTTTGGCTGAAAAGGCAATAGTAATCAAGGTGGTAAAAGGGAGGCGGTTATCGCCTTGCTCAAGTACGGTCATTTCAGAGGGTTGAACAATGCTAGCATGTACATTGTTGGCGGTTTTTGTCGAGAGCTGTTGTTCAATATCGAGCCCTAAGAGTAAATCCGTATTATCGCTTACAAGACACACCGCTTTATTGTGCGTATGGCTGATGGACCCTACAATATCACGAGGCCAAAGTGGTTCGCGCTTTTCACCTGTTGGGATGTGCTGTTGCTGACCGGTATAAGCATGGATACCTGTTTGTGCGAGTAGCCGCCCAGCCAGATATTCGGCCTTGCGCTTATCAATAGCGCGTGCAATGTGCTCGCAAAAACGCACTTGTAATTGCTCAAATAAAAGATCGTTGTAATGCGCTAGATTAAAGTCACAATACAATGCCGTACAGCGTGAATCAGCAATGGATAGTGTACCAATATGGGTAATAAAGGCACTCTTCGTGGGGTATTCTAGGGCGTATTTAGTCATGTAAAGCGCTACTCTTACTACATTCTTGCGTTACATTTTACCGTTCATAATACGGCTATTAGTGGGAGCATAATGATTGGATACACAATAGTTAAGCGCACCTTACCACTCAGTCACTATATTTTTACAGCACGATGTAGTGCGCACACACCACTCATAAAGTTATAATATTTAACTTTACTCAGGCCTGCTGCTTCAATCATGGCTTTAAAGGTATCTTGATCCGGGTGCATGCGAATGGATTCAACCAAGTATTGATAAGGGGCACCATCGCCAACCAGCAGCTTACCAAAAGCAGGCCAAAGGCTAGAGTAGGCATCGGCTGCTTTGCTGACTAATGGGTTTTGTGGCTTGGAGAACTCTAGTACCAATAAACGGCCACCGGGTTTTAGCACTCTGGCGATATCTTCTAGTGCTTTATCTTTGTGGGTAAAGTTGCGAATACCATAACCAATAGTAACACAGTCAAAGAAGTTGTCAGGGAAGGGCAGGGCTTCGCCACTGGCTAAAATATACTCTACATTGCTGATACCGCTATCAATTAAGCGATTGCGGCCCTCAAGTAACATCGACTCATTAATATCTGAGAGGTAAATTGTCCCGGCTTTGCCCACTTTACGACTAAAGAGCTTTGCAAAATCCCCAGTACCACCGGCAACATCTAATAGCTTATCGCCTTCTCGGATGCCACTGATCTCTACAGTAAAGCGCTTTAGCAAGCGGTGGCTACCAAAAGAGATCACATCGTTCATGATGTCGTATTTAGAGGACACGGCATTAAACACGCCGGCAACTTTTTCTTCCTTCTCTTCAACCCGAACGTTCTCATAGCCGAAATGTGTTGTTTTTGCTGCCTCGTCAGTGTGTGGCTCTTTTTGCTCTGACATAAATAACCTTTACTCAAATTGTGGTTGCACGAGCTATTGTACTATAGATTTTATAAAAGGGTCATACGGGGAGATGGATATGTTCAAAAAACCACCACCTAGTAGAATGGGCGGTGATACTTCTTACGATGAGGTCATATAGCAGGGTGTGATTTACTGGCACAATAACGAGGTTACTGCGGTACAAAACAAGTGGAAAGCAAATGCCATCCTTGGCATAGGGCTATCTATGGTCGTTAACGTTTACGCTGAATTTGGCGCATCGCAATCCGAATACTAACCCCCATTCGCTGGGTTGCACGAGCCAAATCTCCGATTTCATCGGCTCGTCTAAGTTCAGGAATAGGATTGTCAAATTTACCATTACTGTACGCTGTGGTAATCGCGGTTAAGTTTTGAATGGGGTTAGAGATACCTCGGCTCAACGCAATGGCCAACACTAGTGTGAGAATAATCGTTACTGCCAACAAAATAATGGCATTGCGTTTGGCTTCAATCGTAGAGCTGTAAGCTTCATCGTAATCCTGCTGGACTACTAAGGTCCAACCCAATCCAATATTGCGGCTATAAGCAATAATTTTGCGACCAAACTCTTCGTACTCAATGATCTCATTGGAGTCTTTATTGCGAATAGCCGGGTGATTACTAAAGTCTTCTAAATCATCGATCAGTTTTCGGTTGCCTGAGCCATGTGCAATGAGTTTATTTTTGTCATCGACAAGAAATGCAAAGCCGGTTTTGCCAATTTTTGTGCTGGTTACATGGTTTGATATATCGATTAATTTCGAGCATATATTCAGCACACCCACCAGAGAGATAACTTGTTTAATGGGTACAGAAAGACAGTGCAATGGAGTTGGGAATATTTTGCCCATCACAACCGATTGGCCAATAGCTTCACCGTTGATAACATCGCGAAAATAACTGCGATCAGCATAGTTAAGCAGAGCGTGTGAATCGGGGCGTGCGATAGCATTGCCTTCTTTATCCGTGACAAATAATACCGTAGCCCACTCGATATTATTTTTAGCGGTATTAAGAATATCTATTTGCTCGCGAGGGCGCATTGATTTTATCCCTTCGAGTTCAGAGAGTATCTTAATAGTACGCAGGTTTTTATCGCTCCAATTAACGATATTTTCAGCAATAATTGATGAGGTTTTTTCAAGATTACTTCGTACAAAATTAGTTAGTTCCGACTCAGACAGGGTAATCATATAAATTAAACCCACGATAGGAATAAGAGGAATTATTAAATAACCTAATAAAACCTTATAAAAAATACGTAACCCTGATTTTTTATTCTCTGTTGATGGTTCTTCATTACTCATGTATTAATACCTGTTCCACATTAATAAGGTTATGATCTCTTATGTTATTCCATACCAGCCGCTGCTTGTAGTAGGTCACGACCAATTTCACTCTCGTAGCGTTTCCAGATGGGGCTCATGGCTTCAACCCATTTAAGGCGATCAGCATCAGAGATAGTGTACACCTCTGACACTCCTTTATTGATTACATCCTGGCGGTCAGTGAGCTCTTTTTCACGCGCTATTTGATTACCATATTCAAGCGATTCTGCAAGAATCTCTTCTAGCTGCTGTCGTGTTGCAGTGGGGATACCATTCCAGAACTTAGTTGAGGTAAGTACCATATAACCTAAATAACCGTGGTTTGAATCCATAATGTAAGGCTGGTGCTCATAGAATTTTTTAGTGTCAATATTTGACCAGGTATTTTCTTGCCCATCGAGTTCTTGCGAGGCTAGTAGTTCATAGACTTCTGAGAAGGGTTTTCTTACACCGATTGCCCCCATTGATTCAAATTGCGATTGCAATACGTCAGAATTCATAATTCTAAATTTTAAACCCTCAGCATCTTGCGGCACTTTAAGTTTGCGAGTAGATGAAAGCTGCTTCATTCCGTTGTTGAGAAAGCCTAACCCACGTACGCCTTTATCATCCATAGAATGCAGTAGTTCTTGGCTGTAGGGGCCCGCAAGAAAGCGATAAGCATCGTTGGCACCACCGAAGATAAACGGTAAATCTAACAACTGTAGTTTTGGTGTGAATCGCTTAAGCTTAGACATTGCCGGTGCCGCCATTTCGGCCTTCCCCTCTAAAATGGCATCTACTACTTCATTATCGCCGTAGAGTTCTTTGTTGGGGTACACTTCAACAATAATTTTTTGGTTACCAATACGCTCTTCAACCAAGTCTTTAAATCTATTGGCCATTTGTCCTTTCGGTGTATTCTCAGTCACGATGTGTGAAAAGCGAATGGTAATGGGCCAGTCAACATCGCTTTCTTTGATAATTTCTTCTTTTTTAGCCACTGTTGCTGTTAGTGATGTAGGGCGTGAATTTGTTGTATTTATAATTTGAATAACCACAATGACAGTGATGATGGATAATAAAATAACCACCGACTGAATGTATAACTTCATAATGCCGCCTTCTAATGGTCTGTAATCGAATCTGTTAAGTCACTTTCAATAATATAATGTCATATGACCGTTATTGTTAC
>Ga0193959_1000437_pt1 | contig 16645 bp, 16 predicted proteins | sample FB_2_MG_FD_140333 | JGI IMG/M metagenome (GOLD analysis project Ga0193959, IMG submission 140333) | Microbial mat bacterial communities from the Broadkill River, Lewes, Delaware, United States - FB_2_MG | ecosystem: Environmental > Aquatic > Freshwater > River > Microbial mats | place: USA... | reverse complement strand
CATCCCTATTTTAGAAGAAGCTATAGAGCTTGCCAACATGGGAATAATTCCAGCAGGAACATATAATAATAAAGAGTTTTTAGCGTTACATGTAAAAGCAAAAAAAGAGTTTAAAAATGAGATATTTTTTTACGATGCACAAACTTCAGGAGGACTTTTAATGGCTGTAAGTCAAAAAGATGCTTCATCGTTTTTGAAAAGGTTAAAAGACGAGGGCTGTGAATATAGCTCAATAGTAGCTGAGGTAAAAAAATTTGATGAAAAATCGCTAATTTTAAAATAATATTAAATAATAATTTAGATATAATACAGTTGCCCAAAAAGGAGTTATTATGAAAATTGTTATGATTGTATTATTAGTAGGTTCTGTCTTATTCGCTCAGGATATAGCAATAGTTAAAAAGATGACGGGAGAGGTATCTGCTAAGAGAGTAGATCAAATAATTCCATTAGCAATTGGTCAAAAAATCCATGAGGGCGATTTGATAGTTACTAAAAATAATAGCGATATTGGAATCATTTTTGAAGATGGTACGATTGTAGCACTTGGGGAAAATAGTGTTTTATCGGTAGATAAATACTTATTTAAGCCTGCTACTCATGAATTCTTAGTAGATATGGATATGAAAAAAGGTATAGCTTCTTTTGAGTCAGGAAAGATAGGCAAACTTTCTCCTGAGTCGGTAAAATTTAGAGTTCCTGAGGGTACTGTTGGTATTCGTGGAACTAAGTTTTATGTGGAGGTGAAGTAATGGAAGTAGCAGTTATAGCCACTTGGGTGATCATGCTAATTGCTTCAGTTTTTAATACTCCAACTACGACAATAGTGTTAGTAGAAAATGGAAAAAAACATAATGCTATTGTGGTTCAAACGGATGCTGGATCTACTACTATTGATAAAGCAGGGCAATATGTTAGTTTAACTTCAAAAAAAGATGCCCCAAGCAGTGTGCAAACTATGTCAAAAGAGAGTATAGAAAAAAAGTTTAAAGTAGTACAAAAAGCAGCACCTTTAAAGCCTGTTCATGTAAACTTGTACTTTCAAAATGACTCAAATGATTTGACAGAAGAATCAGCAGGTAAATTATCAGAAATTTTGAAATTAATTAAAGATAGAATGCCTTGCGATGTTAATATAATAGGGCATACAGATACAAAAGGAAAGGCTTCATATAATGCAAAACTTGCTTTAGAACGAGCAAAATATGTTAAACAATGGGTACTTTCTTCTAATGTAGATTTAAATAATCTAAAAGTAAAATCTTATGGTGAAAGTGATTTGTTAGTGGAAACAGAAGATAATGTTTCAGAGGCCAAAAATCGTAGAGTTGAAATCTTTATAAAGTAATGAAGTTTTTCATAGCCTTTTTTTTTATTGTAATACTAAATTTAACAATATTAAAAACAGGTGTTTTAGAGTATTTTGATTTTAAAATATATGATGTTATTAGTAACATTGTATCTATCAATAAAAAAGAAACAAATAGCTCAGTAGTTGTAATAGATATTGATGAAAAAAGCCTAGAGGCTCTAGGTCAATGGCCTTGGTCAAGAGTTGTTCTAGCAAAACTTTTATATAATATATCTAAAAGTAATTCTATCTCTTTTGGTATGGATATAATTTTTCCTGAAGTAGATAAGACATCACCTATTAACATGATAGAATTTTATAAAAGTTATTTTAGTAAAGATGTGAAAATTGAGGGGCTTTCAGAGCAATTTTTTGACAATGATAAAATTTTTGCCGATTCTATAAGTAAATTAAATACGACAATGGCTATTTATATGAGTAATGACGATATAAAACAAAACGAATGTGTATTCCATCAAAATAAATTAAATATTATAGATAGCTCAAGTGTAAAATATGAATCTAAAAATATACTTTGTAATATAAAAAAATTACAACAAAAGAGTTCTAGTATCGGATTTATTAATTCATCACAAGATAAAGATGGAGTCTTTAGAAGAATTCCTCTTTTTATGAAATATCAAGAAAAAATAATGCCATCATTAGCAATTGCTATGTTAATGAGTTTGGATAGTGTTAGTTTAGATAAAAATGAAGTTTCTGCTTTAGGACATAAATTCAATATCGGGATAGATTCTAATGTTTTATTAAATTTTTATGATAAAAGTTGGTACAAAAAAATCTCAGCAGTAGATATCCTTTTAGGTAAAGTAGATGCTAGTGTTTTAGCTGGTAAATTTGTTTTACTTGGTACATCAGCAGTTGGTTTACATGATAGATATTTAGTAACTACTGGGAATATTTTTGCTGGTATAAATGTGCATACTACACTTATTGATAATATCATCAATGATGATTTAATTTTTCAACCAGAGAGTATGAAATATATCAATTTACTACTTTCTGTAATTTTATCAATGGTTTTATTTTTTTATATGTATAAAAAAATGCATTTAAGATTTGTTTTAACATTTGCTATTATTTTTGTTATTTATCTAGTTACATCATTTGTTTTTTTAGTAGAAAATATATATATTTCATCTGCATTTTTCTTAATACCATTTGCACTATACTTTTTTTTATTAAATGTTTTTGTTATATTTGAACACTATAAAGAAAAACAAAAATTTTATATAGATTTGACTCAAGCACATTCTTCTGCAATTGATAGTATGGCTTTAGTAGCTGAGACTAGGGATACAGAAACAGGAGCTCATATAATAAGAACTAAAGAGTATATTATGTGTTTAGGAGAGTATCTTTATGAGCATGGTATTTATAAAGACATACTTACCAAAGATTTTAGACAACTAGTTTATAGAGCAAGTCCTCTTCATGATATTGGTAAAGTTGGCATACCAGACAATGTTTTAAAAAAGCCAGGTAAATTGACGGAGGAAGAGTTTACTTTGATGAAGGAGCATGCTACTATAGGAAAAGAAATCATACAAAATGCATTAAAAGAAAATGAAGAGAATGGCTTTTTACAAAGAGCTTTTAACATAGCATACTCTCATCATGAAAAGTGGGATGGTTCAGGATACCCTCAAGGTTTAAAAGGACTTGAAATACCACTTGAAGCAAGGATGATGGCTCTTGCTGATGTATATGATGCACTGATTAGTAGAAGAGTATATAAAGAGGCGATACCATTTGAGCAATCAGAACAGATTATTATAGAAGGTAGTGGTAAACATTTTGACCCTATTCTTGTTGATGCTTTTATAGAACTAAAAGAGCAGTTTAGAGAGATAGCAGATAGAATTAGATGATAGTTACTTTACATATCTAGTAAGTAAAAATGCCATAGGAATACATCCAATAGCAGCTACATTGCATATGATATAAGTAGTATCAAGTCCTATATTATCACCTAGAAGACCAACACCAAAAACTACAATAGAACTCACACCAAAGTTTATAGACATATACATACTGTTCATAAAAGTAGGCATATGAGAGCTTGTATCTTGAACAGTTGCCATGAGAATTGGCCCAGTGGAAAGTAGAAAAAGCCCAACGATTCCTAGTATAAAGATATTGTTAAAGTATATAAAAAGCCCAACACTTATAGCAGTACCAAGACTAGCTATAATCAAAGCTGATTTTCTTCCAATTTTATCAGATATATTACCCGACACTAATGCCCCAACAACTCCAGAAAACTGTAAAACAGAAAGTGATATACCAGCATACCAAAGGGATTCCCCTTGTTGTACCAAATAAACAGGAAGATAAAGAGTTAAAGCACTTTTAATACCTGATTGAAAAAGCAAAAAACCACCAAGGACCATGAAAAAAGGAAAGTAATTTTTTAAAAGTTTTTTTGTATCACCTTTTTCTTTTGGCTTTGTCATAGGTCTATTGGTGTCAAAATCTTTTAGTTTTATATATAAGATTATAGAAGCTATTATACCTAGAGGCATTAGTTTATAAATACCCTCTAATCCCCATAAAGAGACACCAGCAGTAGCGACTAATGGACCAACTGTTCTAGCTAGTTCTCCTCCTACCATAAAAAAGCTCATGCCTGTCCCTACTTTATTGCCAGAACTTTCTTTTATCATTGTAGGACTTGGAACATGAAATAAAGCAGCACTAATCCCAGCTACAAAAAGTAAAATAAAAAGCATTGCATAGGATGTTGCTAGTCCAACTAAACTCATAGATATTGCTGTTATCGCAGGTGTTAAAATTACAAAGTATTTAACCCCAGTTTTTTCTGCAATAAGACCAAAAAAAGGATTAAAAAGAGCAGGAATTCTTCTAGCGATATCTAAAAATGCAGCCATAAAAAGTGACATTTCTAGCTTTGCAATTAACAACGGTAATAGTGGAGCTAAAAAAGATGAGTAAGTATCATGTGCTAAATGTGCAAAGGAAATAGTAAAAACTTTTGATTTTTGAAATTTTTTATTGTTCATATGAGTTCTTCTTTTGTTAAAAAAGTGGGAAATGTTGCTGCCAGACAGTTTTGTCTAACCTTAAATCACTTCCGCTTTCTAAATAATATTTTTGATATTATACACTGCCTGATTGATAGTACACTTAATTTATCACTTTAATTATTGGGAAAGAAAATGTAACAGATGTTAAAAGATTGTGTCATATTCAATTTGGACATAAAGAAAATAGATATATTTAGATTTCAAGAGCTGTGAATGAATTGTTAATACAACTTTACAGAATTTAAAATATTGTAAAAGAATTGTTTCTCATCGAGGGTGTTTTTATGATTTTCATGTTGAAAAAGATATCAAAAATTAGAGTAAAAAAGTGGGAGAAAATGGCGAGAAGGTGTAGGAATCGAACCTACCTTCAGACGGTCAACCGCCCAAACATCGGGTTTGAAGCCCGTGCTGCCCACCAGGGTCAGATACCCCCCACTTGTGAAATAAGATTTTAGCTAATTTTAGGTAAATTTTAGCTTACCATAATAGGTTATTTTTTAGATTGATATTTTTTCTAGTTCTTTTAAGATGGCATTAGCCATGTTTTCTATAGAGACTTGTTTGTCGACAGCTCCTAGTTCATAAGCAACTTTTGGCATCCCGTAGACTACACAAGTTTTTTCATTTTGACCTAAAGTTTTAGCGCCGCTTTGTTTTAGTCTTAAAAGTCCTTTTGCTCCATCACTTCCCATACCAGTTAGGATAACTCCTATTGCATTTTCTCCTGCAACTTTAGCCACAGAGTTAAAAAGAACATCTACTGAAGGTTTATGCCCAGATACTTTATCACCACCACCTACTTCAAGATAGTATTTTGTCCCTGATCTTCTCAGAACCATATGTTTATCCCCAGGAGCAATAAATACTTGTCCAACACCAAGATAATCTCCACTTTGTGCCTCTTTTACATCTACTTCACATATTTTATTTAATGTAGCTGCAAATTGTTTTGTAAAAGCTACTGGCATATGTTGGACTATGATTACACTAGGTGCATTTGCAGGAAGTTTTACTAAAACTTCTTTAAGAGCCTCAGTCCCTCCTGTAGAAGAGCCTATTGCCACAAGTTTTTGGGTTGTTACTTGAGATGTTTTATATGATAGTGTAGATTGTCTTATTATAGATTTTGGAGATTTTGGTTTAGAAGTTGCTGCCATCTTTATTTTCTTAATTAAATCTTCTTCTATTTCATCTTTACCTTCATATATATTAGAATGAGGTTTTGCAACAAAATCCAATGCACCAGCTTCTAATGCATCCAATGTAGTTTTTGCACCTCTTGTTGTTAGTGATGAAACCATTATAACAGGGAGAGGCATATACTTCATGAGCTTTCTTAAAAAAGTTACACCATCCATACGAGGCATTTCAACATCAAGGCATACAACATCTGGTTTAAATTTTATTATTTTATCTCTTGCAACATATGCATCAGGGGCAGTTTCGATACTTTCTATAAAACTATATTTACTTAAAATATCACTAAGTATTTTACGAGCTGTTGCACTATCATCAACGACCAATACTTTTATACCCATTAATTAGTACCAGTATATTTTAAAAGTACTTTTCCTGTGTCACTTCTCATAAGTATCTTTCTTCCCCTGTTACCACCTACATCTTGTGCTGTTAATTTTATATTATAGTCTCTTAAAATTTCTTTGGCAATAAGTATGTTTTTTCTTCCTATCATCATATCTTCTTGGCTTACATTTATAACATTACCACCACCAAAAATTTTTGCTTCTAAATTGTATTGTTCGCACCCTATATTCAACATATTTTCTATGAGCTTTGGAATAGAAATATTTCCATATTTCGGACTTTGAAGACCATTGTCATTCCAAAGAGGGACAAGATAGTGATTCATCCCTCCAACTTGCTCTACTTTATCATATAGGCAGACTGCTATGCATGAGCCTAGCACGGTTGTTATTTCTGTAGGCTTAGCGCCTACAAAAATTTCACCTACATGTATAAATTTTTTGATGTACATTAGAACTCTACCATCTCATCAGAATCATTATCAAACATAAATTCATTTGAGCCAAATGCAGTAGAAAGGTCAAGATTTTTTTTATCAACATATGGTATGTTTGCTATAAATCTAGTAATTCCTTCTTCACATTCTATATTGTCTATATCTCCATCAAGTGCTTCACACATACCTTTAGCCACACTTAGTCCAAGCCCAAGTCCAGCAGTTTCTCGTGTATTCCCTGTTTCATAATGGACAAATCTGTTAAAGATGTCTTTACAATGTTCTTCTTTGATTCCTTCTCCATAATCTTCAACTATAAGTTGAAAACTTTTCTCTCTACACTCAACGATAACTTTAACTTCTTTGTTATTGTATGAATATTCACAAGCATTTGAAACTAAATTTAAAAGTAACAGATATATTTTTTGAGAGTCGCTAATAAGTTCTTTTTCACAATTATATACAAAACTCAAAGTGAGATTTTTGTCTTGAATTAGATTTTCAAAGTATGAGCTTACTTCATTAAAAATCTCTTTCATTGATATTTTACTATATTCGTTTCCAATTTCTCCTGCTTCAATTTCAGAGGCAGCAAATATATTTTTCAAACTAAAATCTATAGTGAGAAGTTCTCTTTTTAAAAGGTCCCCTAGTGTATTTATTTTATCAATGTTTTTTGTTTGTGAGAGCATACTAGATATATTTAAAAGCGAGGACATTGGATTGTTAAATTCATTTTTAACAAGTGATAAAAATTGACTTTTTACTTCTTGTGCATTTTTGCTTTTTTCATTTAAATCAAGTAATTTTTTTGTTAAAAATTCCATTTCATTTATTGATGAAGCCTTTTCATCAAATCTTCTGCCTATCTCTTTTAAAAGTTCAGTATCTTCTGCTTTTGAAATATCCATTTTAAGCCTTTTTTGTATATATTGAAGAAGTTACAATCTTTAAAGACTGCACTTGTGTTGTTATAGATTCTGAATGACCAAGTAACAATAACGAATCATTATCTAATAAGTTCTTGAGATTGTCAATTACATCATACTGCGTTTTTTTGTCAAAATATATCATTACATTTCGGCAAAATATCATATCGAATTTATTTTTAAAAATCTCGTAGTTACCTGTTACTAAATTAAAAGATTTAAATACAATCATATCTTTTAATTCTTTTTTAACTACATAGTTTTGACCTATTTTTGTAAAGTATTTTTGCAAATGACTTTTTGTTAATCCTTTAACATCATCTGGTCGATACTCTCCTTTTATTGCTCTTTTAAGTATGTCTTTTGAAAGATCTGTAGCTAGTATTTTGATATCCCAAGATTTAAAATCTTTTAAATTTTCTTTTAAAAAGATAGCTATAGTGTAAGGTTCTTGCCCACTAGAACATGCACTTGACCAAATGCGCAACTTTTTTTCTTTATATGTAGATAAGTGTTTTTTTAGATATTCCCATTGAGCAGCTTCTCTAAAAAATGATGTTACATTTGTTGTAATAGCGTCAGCTAACAAAAATAATTCTGTTGTATCATTTAGAAAATATTCATATAAATCTTTATAAGTTTTGAGATTGAGTTGTTTGACCCATTTTCTAAGTCTAGATTGTACAAGGGTTATCTTTTGGTCACTAAGAGATATGCCAAACTCATCATATATAAGTTTTTGAAATAGCTTAAATTCTCTTTGAGTGATTTCCACTTATTTTCCCCATAACTCTTCGACATTTAAAATGAGCGCTATTTCGCCATTTCCCATAACTGCACTTCCAGAAAACTCTTTTATGTTTGAGAGAGCTTGGCCAAGTGGTTTAATAACAACTTGCTGTCGCCCAATTAAATCATCTATCAATATAGCAAATTTCCCACTTTCATTTTCAATACATACTAAAGTAGACTCCCAAATGTTAGGTCGGTTTTGACCACTTTCTAGTAGTTCATTGAGTCTTACTATCGGGATCATCTCTCCTCTAAGGTCGACAAATTCACCCTCGTCTTTAAAAGAGTGAATGATCTCTTTTTGTGGGATAAAGGATTCTAGCACACTAAGGGTTGGAATAATAAAAGTATCATTTTCACTTTTTACTAACATGCCATCTATAATAGCCAGTGTTAGAGGAAGGAGTATTGTAAAAGTGGAACCTTTGTCTTTTTGCGAACTAATTTCAACTTTACCTTTGAGTTTTTCTATGGATGTTCTTACAACATCAAGTCCTACGCCTCTTCCTGAGATATCACTAATGACATCTGCTGTAGAAAACCCAGCTTGCATGATAAGTCCAAAAGCCTGAGAGTCACTTAACTCTTCACCTTCTGTTATTAGTCCTCTTTCAGTTGCTTTTTGAAGCACTTTTTCTTTATTTATACCTCTACCATCATCACTAATTTCTATAGCTATTTTTCCACCTCTGTGGTAAGCTCTTAGAGTAACTACTCCTATAGGACTTTTTCTTAAAGCTTCTCTATCGGTTGCATTATCTTCAATTCCATGGTCTATAGAGTTTCTTATGATGTGAATTAAAGGATCTGAAAGAGAATCTATCATAGTTTTATCTATTTCAGTTTCTGCTCCTTCAACCACTAAGCTTATCTCTTTATTTACTTTTTTAGAAGCGTCTCTTACAACTCTTTTCATTTTTTCAAAAGTATCATTTATAGGAACCATTCTTAAAGACATAACTCTATTTTGAATGAGCCTTGTAGTCTTTGAAAGGATATTTATAGTTTTAGTGACATTTTCGTTTTTAATCGTTTGGATGTCTCTGTTGTCTGCTAAAAAATTCTGTGCGATTACAAGTTCACCAATAGAATCAAAAAGTTCATCTAGCTTATTGGTATCAATTTTAACATACGAATGAGCATCAGTTTTTCTTTTTCCTTTTTTAACAACAGTGTCTTCAGAATCCTCTTTTCTTCTACCAAAGTGTATTTCTTCTTTTTCTATTGTTTTGGGTGCTTCTTTTTTAGAGGTGTAAATTTTGTCTATTGTATACTCCTCTTCATCAAGGTACTCAAAAATTTCTTCTACATGAGCTTGCTCTTCTTTTGATACAAAATAGATTTCCACACTTTTTATATAAGAAAGTTCAGGATCAATTTCGTCTACAGTAGGCACTGCAGACATATCCCAATAAGATTCTAATATATATCCTTCATTAGAAAGCAATTTAAACAATTTTGAGTGGTCAAATCCTCTATGATATATGTCATCATCTAGCTTTAGAAAAATTTTGTATAAAAATTCATTTTCTATAAGTTCTGCTTTTAAAGCTTCCAAGTCAACACTAGTATCATCAATATTTTCAAATTCTTGTGCTAGGTCAATTTCAATTTCTGGTGCAGCAGTTAGTTCACTTTCTTGTTTATGTGAAAGAAGTTCTTTTATTGCTTCTAAACAAACACTATAGTTAATAGGGAGTTTTTCTTTATCTTCGATCTCAACTTCAAGCACCTCTTTGATAACATCAACTGCTTCAAGAAAAACATCTATGACTTTTGATGTTATTTTATCGTCGCTACTTCTATAGTAATCAAGTGCATCTTCAAAATGGTGTACAAATTCACCAAGTCGTGAAAATCCAAAAGAATTAGCACTTCCTTTTAAAGTATGAACACCTCGAAAAAGTTCATTTAGTAACTCTTTGTCTTTGGGATCTTCTTCAAAGTTGATAATATCAATATCAAGTTTCTCTATAATTTCAGTTGCTTCTTCTATGAAGATGTCTTTTAATTTATTTATATCCATTTTACTTTTCCAAAGTTTTTAAAAGTAGTTGTGCCATCATCAATAAGAGGAATTTTTATAGATGGTTTGGTTTTTTTTATTGCAAAGAGTAAGGAAAAGAGAGCTGATGTAGAAAATTCTTCGGATCCTCCTACAAAACTAATCTCATCAATGTATTTGAGCCTTGTAGAAATAAACTCTTTAAGTTCGCATACATCATCAAGTTCCATATCAAGTTCAATCTCTAAGACATCACCATCAATTGTCATAATAACTCCTTTTCACTCTTTGGTAGACCTATTTTATTAGTTATGCATCTATTTGTGATATATCAACTAACTCATCTTGTTCAAAAATCTTTTTAAGATTTAAAATCATAACAACATTTTTATCAATTTGAGCGACATTTTCTATAAAAGAGGTATCAACACTTGACCCAAATTTTGGTGCTTCTGTTAGTGCAGAGTGTTTTATAGAAAGAACATCTTCAACTCTGTCAACTACAAATCCAATAGAAACATTATCTATTTCATTTATAACAATTGCAGTATTGATGTCATATTCTCTCTCTGCCATACCAAATTTCAATCGCACATCAACTATAGGTATGACAGTTCCTCGAAGGTTAATAACACCCTTTATATAATCGGGTGTTTTAGGAACATTTGTTATATTCATAGAGGCTATAATCTCTTTTACATGTGCTATATTAAGTCCATAGCATTCGTCATCTATGAAAAATGTCAAAAACCTGCTAGTATCCTGATTTATTTCTGATTTTTTTTCATCCATCTTAAAACTCCTTTAGATCATCTTCATCCAATGGAAAAACATCATTAGGATCTTCTTCTTGCCTTTTTTGAGTTTTATATGAAATCTTTTTCTTAGGTTCTTTTTTCGTTATTCTTTTTGTAGGTTTTGATTGACTTTGGCTACTCTCATCAATATAACCTACCATAGTGGCAATAATACCAACAGTCTCTTTCATAGATACAGCTTGTGCATTTAACTCTTCACTCGCTGCTGCTGCTTCTTCACTTGTCGCCGCATTTTGCTGTGTTATTTGGTCTATTTCACCCATCGCACTTGCTATTTGTCCCATTCCTTCACTTTGCTCTTTTGAAGAGATTGAAATCTCACCAATTAAGTTTGAAGTCTTTTTGATTTTTTCTAAAATATCATTAAATGCAACACTTGTTTGTTCAGAAATTTCTGAACCTCTTTTTGCTTGATTTATGGATTCTTCAATGATATCTGCTGTCTCTTTTGCTGCGTCAGTTGATCTTTGTGCTAGTGCTTTTACTTCATCTGCAACTACAGCAAATCCTAATCCATGCTCTCCTGCTCTTGCAGCTTCAACAGCAGCGTTTAGTGCTAGGAGTTTTGTTTGAGAGGCTATTTCATCAATTGTTTTTATGATTTTTGAAATTTTTTCACTTGAGTGATTGATATCTTGCATCGCTTCCATAAGCTCTGTACCCTTAGCATATCCACTCTCAGCAGCACTCTTAGTCTCTTTTGCAAGTATATCTGCTTCTCTTGAGTTCCCTGCATTTTGTGTATTGATAGAAGTTGATTCTTCTATGGTTGCGCTCACTTCTTCTACACTACTTGCTTGATTGCTTGCTCCTTCTGCCAAAGATGTTGCAGATTCTGCTATCTCATTTGATGCATTTACTACTTGGTTATTCGCTTCTATAATAGATTTTACCGTGTTTATGATAGTAGTTGTTATATTTTTTGTGATAAAAAATGCAAGAAGTACACCAAGGGTAAATGCTACTATAAGCCCTATTAACATTATATTATTTGATGATTCCATTGCTTCATCAGATTCCTGTGCAAGTTTAGTTGTCCCTTCTAAACCAGCTGTATATACATCTTCAACAGCTTTTAAAGCAGTGTTTCCTACTTGAACTAATTCAACTAATATTTTATCTGCTTGTTCTGAAGCATTGTTTAAAGCTATAAGATCTTGTTTATAAGAATTTCCAACTTTATCAACAGTGTTTATAAAATCTATGTCGATTTGTTTTGTTGTTATTTTTTTCAAATCGATATAGATTTGATCTAGCTCACTAAAGACAGCAAGACCCTCTTGTAAGATTTTTGTATCACGGCGAGCTACAGATTTAAAGTTTGCTATTCTTGCCTCTGTACCTAGTGTGATTATTTTTTGTATACTATAAATTTTAGAAAGTCTTGTTTCTAATTTGTTTAATGCAATATTGTCTTTAAGATTATTGTCAAATTTTCTTTTTTGATTATCTAAAAGTTTTCCTGCTTGGCTCATAAATATGTTAGCATTTTTATCTAAATTTACTCTTATTTCTTGTTTTATTTTAAAAACTTCATTTAGTTCTTTATTTTTTTTCTCGTAATCTTCAATAGCCTTTTCAAGAGGAAACATTAGTTTTTTAAGAATTACAAGTGTTGGTTGATCTATAATTAACTGTTGTGCCTTTTGTATATTTTTATTTGTTTCTTCTATATATTTTTTGGCTTCATTGTAGTAGGTTGTATCTTCTGTAAATATAAACTTTGCAGCATTAATTCTCACATTTGCAAAGTTACTTTGAATTTCACCAGCTATTTTTACTTCTGGAACATATTTTTCATTTAATGCCATAGCATTAGTTTTTGCAATGTTCATATTATAAATTGCCATAAGTCCAAGGACTATAGTTATTAGTAAAACTATACCAAAGCCACTTCCTATCTTTTTGCCTAGTGTCATGTTCATCTTATGCTCCTATTTGTACTAAATTATAGTTATAAACCCAAAACCATAGAGATAGCTTTAGTTAATTTTTCATTACTAAATGGTTTAACTAGCCATCCCGTAACACCTATAGATTTTCCTTTTGCTTTCATATCTGCTGAACTTTCAGTAGTTAAAATTAAAATTGGTTTGTTTTTAAAAGTAGCATTTGATTTTAGTTTGGCTGCTAAATCAAGTCCATTGAGTTGAGGCATATTGATATCACTAATAAGCATATCATAGTCTTCATTCCCACTTTCAAGCTCTTCAAACAATTCTGCTGGATTTAAATAAGTAGTAAAACGGATAGTACCATTACGGACTAAATCTTCTACAGCCATTTCTGCTGTAGCAAGGATTGTTTTTGAGTCATCTACTAAAATCACTTTTTTCATTTTCTATTCCTTGTTTACGAAGTAATAATTTCTATATTTTTGTAAATATTATACTTTTAAAACCTTAAAAAAACTCTAAATTATCAGCTTCATCAACTTCTTTATTCTCAAAAATAGTTTCGAGTTGTAAACATGAGCTTAAAAGTGATGCATCAAGATAATGTATATCAATCGCTTCTTGTTTGATAAATATCATCTCTCTCCAAGAAGATAAGTCGTTAAGTAAGTTTAAAAGTTGGGTTATAAAGTTTTTAAAATTCTCATGGGCAAATTGCTCATCGCCTAAAGATTTTAAAAATTCTATAAGAGTTTTTATAGAAAAAACTAAATGTTCAAATTCTGTTAAAAGCTCAATTACACTATTATACTCATTTAGTGCATCACATATTTTTTGAATTGCTTCTTTTGAAGGGTGGTTTTCACACTCTATTATAGTTGTGTCAAGGGAGTTTTCTATTTTTTCAAGAGAATCAATTTTAGGCATGATAGAGATTGCAGTTTGCTCTACATACTCTTGTGCTGTTGGATTGTCATGATGCGTTTTAGATAGTATATTTTTAGTTTCATCATCTAATTGTAAAGACTTAATCTCCTCTTCTTGAATTTTTATGAGTTTTAAAGTAAGAATCCCATCTTTTAGTAAAAATATAGCATCAGGGAGATGCTTTGTTATGATGTTGTGTATAACAGTTTTGCTTATGTTATCCATTTTATCTAGCATTAAAAATATATTTTCACTATTTCCTTCCATAGTGATAGTGAATTGAATATTATTTTTTATAAGCCATTTACTAATGCCATATATAATACGAATATAATCACTAGAATCTTTGCAAGGAAAGAGTCCAGATTGTAAGAAAAAATCCCATAGTTGGATTATGGAGTCTTCACTTTTTATATAAAAAGCAATTTTTCTATCATAGACTGCTGAGGTAAAAGGGTTTATGGCTTTTACATTCTCAAGGTTATTATTTCTCATTTTTATGATACTTATATAGTTTTTTACTCTTTGTAAAAAAAGTTCACCATCGATTGGTTTAGTAAGATAATCTTCCGCACCAGCAAGAAGCATTTTTTGTTGTGACTCTTTATCATCTAGGGCACTCAAAGCAATAATCATAGGTGCTTTTGAAATGTTTTTGATAATAATGGTAGCTTCTATACCATCCATAACTGGCATCATAATATCCATAAAAACTAAATCAAAAGCCTTTTTTCTGTAAGCTTCAACTGCCTCTTGACCATTAGTTGCTTCTACTATTTCTACATCTTCAATCTCTTCTAGAAGTAATTCTAAGGTTAGCCTGTTGTTATCATTATCGTCTACTGACAATACATTAATCATTTCGTGCTCCTATTGTTTTTACTTTCAGTATAAATTTCAATCCACCTAAATTTTCTGAATTTTCTACCCTATAATCTATTTTTAAATCCTTACATAGAAACTTAACAAAACTTAGTCCTATTCCTGTGCCTTTTTTTTCTCTTGTGTGCATATTGTCATTATTTTGCTCAAATAGTTCAAATATTTTTTCTTTATCTACAACACCTATTCCATTGTCTTCAATTGCAAGTTCTATATAGTCTTTAAATTGTTCTACATGTAAAGATACTTTACCGTTTGAGTATTTGATTGCATTTGAGAGTATATTGGCTATGATTTGTGAAAATCTATAAAAATCACTTTTTATATATATGTTTTTATCAAATATGTAATTCCTAATATTTACTTTATGTTCATTGGCTAAAGATATATGTTTGGACAACTCTTCATCTATAGCTTGATTTAGGGGGAAAAGAGAAAAATTATAATGAAGTTTGTTTGATTTTAACTTGTTTAGTTCTAGTAGCTGTGTTACATCTACGAGCATCTTTTTAGAATTATGTATAATTTGAGTGAGAAGTTTTAACTCTTTTTCTAAAGAAGTTTTACCAGCATTTTTGTATAAATATTGTGAAAAATTTATGATAGTATTGAGTGGTGTTTTTAATTCATGCGTAAATAGAACTAAAAAATCATCTTTTGCTTTAGAAATAACCTTTTGCTTATCTTCTTGGATTTGTTGTTGTTGCATCTTTCTTTTTATGTCTAAAAATTCAGTTATATCTTTTCTGATAGCTATAAATTCAATAATAGTATCACTGTTATCATCTACAAGAGGAATTATTGTAGTTTCAGCCCAAAAGTCACTACCATCTTTTTTTCTACTTAAAACTCTTTCTCGAAAAACTTGACCACTTTTGATTGTATCCCATAGCTCTTTAAAAACAGAGTCAGGGGTGCTTGGATGACGAAGAATATTATGATTTCGTCCTATTATCTCTTCTTTGGCAAATCCTAAAGTATCGACAAAGTTGTCATTGACGCAAGTAATGTTTCCATCTAAGTCAGATTTAGACACAATCGAGCTATCAAGTAGTATCTTAAAATATTTATCATTTGTTTGATGAGCATTCATATTTACTCCAAAGTTGACATTAAAGATTGTATCTTAAGATTGTCTCTAAAAAGTCTCAATATTTGTTATATGGTATAATTATTCAAAATATATATTAAGGTTTTCAGTGGAAAATAGTTTTAAGCTTATTACTACCATGAGTAAAAATATGAAAGTTTTATATGTTGAAGACAATGAAGAAGCTCAGCAGCAAACTCTTAAGATGTTAGAAAATTTTTTTTCTGATATAGTGTCAGCCAATAATGGACAAGAAGCATTAGAAGTATTTCAAAAAAATTCGTTTCATGCTATTTTTACAGATATAGAGATGCCTATAATGAATGGTATTTCAATGATAGAGAAAATAAGAGAAAATAATAAAAATATTCCTATAGTAATATTCTCCGCATATGATAAAGCAGAGTATTTTTTAAAAACTATTAGTGTAGGGATAGATGGATATATACTTAAACCATATGATTTTAAACAAATTATAGAAGTAATTACAAAAATAGTTATGAAATGTGATATAGAAGTAAAATTTAAAAATAAAATAAAATTATCTGAAAATTTTTTTTGGGATAGAGAAAAAAATGAACTCCTAAAAGATGAAAAAAATATACGACTTACAAAAAATGAAAAAAAACTGTTTGAAACATTAGCATCTTCAAAAAATAGAGTGATGAGCAATCAAGAGATAGAAGAATGTATATTTGATGATGATATAGTAGATAACAAAAGAGTGAGAAATCTTATTTCAAGATTGAAAGGAAAGCTAAATGCGAATCTCATAGAATCAAATTATGGCTATGGATACAAACTAAAAAAATTTGAGACAATTTAGTTACATTTTTTTGATAGTATACTCTAATACTTTATTTAAGGGTTTACTATGAGGTATATTTTAATTCTTTTTTTTTTT
>Ga0193959_1000432_pt1 | contig 16723 bp, 15 predicted proteins | sample FB_2_MG_FD_140333 | JGI IMG/M metagenome (GOLD analysis project Ga0193959, IMG submission 140333) | Microbial mat bacterial communities from the Broadkill River, Lewes, Delaware, United States - FB_2_MG | ecosystem: Environmental > Aquatic > Freshwater > River > Microbial mats | place: USA... | reverse complement strand
CACCAATAATATTACGAACAACTGTACCTTCCAATCCATCCTTATTTCCTGGAGTTGGTAAAGCTATTTTTACAGCAGCATTTGATGCTACCGATTTTAGCATAGCATCTTTAAAATAGTCGTAAACAAAAACCAAGGCTAAAAAGGTCTTTACACTTCCAACTTTTTTAATGATTTTACCTTTCTCTTCATTTGTTTTTGCTCTAGTCATTAACTTTTTTAGCAATAACAATTTTTGATCGGCAGGATAAGATGATTTCCCTACTTGTGCTAAATAATTAACAAATGCCTTTGATCTTAAATTTGGGTCATTAACCGCATTGAATAAAACGGGTAAAGCATCATTATTTCTCCAACTAGCCAAAGCATTTAACGCTTCATTCTTTTCTATTTTATTTCCTGATTTTAATGATTTTGTAACCAATTGCAAGGCCTCTTTATTATTTAAAACTGGTAAGACTGGTAATAAAGTGGCATTATTTTTAATCGAATTATATGCCTCAAAAATTACTTTTGAATAATCTTGTTTTGAAGTATTAATTATTGAAATAATGGCTTTTTGAATATTTTTAATATCCTTGCCATTATTCGTTACTTCAATCAAATCTATTAACTCTGAAAGGTTTTCTGAAGTAGAAATATTTGGCAACGCTTCAAATAAAATGGTGTTTAGATCTTTATTATTAAGTGCAAATAATTCATGTACATTCTTAAACTGATTTTTAGCTCTTTTAGCAGCCAAAACCTTTACTAATACTTTTTTTCCTTCAATAGTTGAATTGTTGAAAAAACCAACCAAAGTTTCTCCATCATCCTGATGACAAGTTCTTAATAAAGTCTCTTCAATTACGTTATACTCGTTAGTAATTATAGATTCCTTTAAAAAATTCAATAAAATTGGCAATGATTTTTCTTTAGGCTGATGAGCTAATGTTTTTATAGCTGCCTCTCTAAGCTTTTCATTTTTATCATTCAATGCAGGAAATATACATTTATCAAAAACTACAGTCTCTTTTCTATCTTGAAGAAATGATAACAATTGAATTTTTGTTTCACTTGGTAATTTTCTATAAAGCTTCACTAATTTTTCTACCTCAATTTTAGTTAATCCTTTAGCCGAAATGTTTAATATAGCTCCTCTATAATTTTTATTCTTGTTTTTAAGTTCTTTTAGAAATATTTTTAAGAATCCTTTTGCGTCATTTTCTCTTAATATTTTAATTCCTGCAGATCTAAAATGAAGCTGATCTTCATGAATACAATTCTTTAATAAAATTTTTCCAATTTCATTACTTAGGTTCTTTTCGTCATTTTCCTGAAGCCTGCTAGCATAATGAATTAGGGCTATTATAGATTTAGATTCATCTAATTTAAACTTGGAATCTTTAGCAGCATTAATTAGCGTATTATTCGCTTTAACCTCACCTATTTCTGCCAAGGCCATTAATGCATTTTCTTTAATTGAAACCTTATTTGAATTAGTTAATTTTTGAAGAAAATCAATAGACTGAGTATAATGTAAATCACCTAATGCATTTATTAACGAAGGTTTAATTTTATCATTTGCTCCTTTTGCTGCTTCAAAAATAACTTGTGCTGCCTGAGTGGTTCCAATAGATGTTAAGCTACCCAACGCAACATTGTATAATTTATCATTTGATAAATAGGTACTCAATTCTTTTATACTCGCATTACTGCCACATAAGGCCAATCGCTCAATCAAAAAGAACTTAATTTCAATATTTGTTTCTTTTTGAAGTGCTAACAGCAACGACTTCTCAACTAAGTTTTCTTTTATATTCTTTTCTAAACCTCCAGCATAAATTGCTAAACTATTCAAAGCAAATCTAACTTGAGAATCGTTTCCGGTTCCTGCAGGAATTAACATATCACAAAATTGAAGAATTCCTTCAGATTTTAGATCAATTATCTCCTGCATTAGTTTATTACAATGGTTTTGATTCTTTGTTGGCATTTGAGCCAAAACATCTGCCACTTTTGTTTCTAAAGTTCTATTTATTTGAGCAGAAACATTAGGTATAACACATAACAGTATAAGAAACGCACCTATATTTAATATTGTATTTTTCATCTTAAAATAATCTTTTATCATTAATATGCCCAAGAGTTACGCATTGGTTGGTTAATTAATCTGTTTGCCTCTTCATCATTTATAAATTCTTGTTTTACAGGGTCAAACTCTAATGTTCTACCTAAACGAAGTGCAATAACTCCCATATTTACAATGGTTGCTGACCGATGGCCATTTTCTTCATTTAAAGCAAATTTTTCTCGAGTTCTAACCGATTGTGAAAAGTTTGAAATTTGTTCTACAGGATCAGGAAGACTGTCTATTAATCCTTCAATATTGGGAATAGTTGATTTAAAACCATTAAATATTTTACCATTTGGACCTTCTATATAGGCCGCTTTTTTATCTTTATTTTCACCATCTAAAATAATTTGACAACCATCAGCATAGGTGTAAGTAATTTTTCGCCAGGTTCCAATAGCATCATAATGTTGTTGTGGTGCATCCACTTCAACTCTTACAGGACTTGTATTATCTTTTCCTAGGAAATATTGAACAGGATCTATATAGTGTTGTCCCATATCACCTAAACCTCCTCCATCATAATCCCAATACCCTCTAAATGTAGAATGTACACGGTGTGCGTTATACGGTTTCTCAGGAGCCGGTCCTAACCACATATTATAATCTAAATGATTTGGAATAGTTTGTGGTGCTAAATTTTCTTTCCCTACCCAATAAAATTTCCAATTAAAACCAGTTATACCGCTAATTGTAACCTTTAAAGGCCAGCCAAGTGCTCCGCTATCAACTACTTTTTTTAATTTTTTTACTTCAGTATTCAGTCCATAAAAATTATCTTTAAATCTAAACCAGGTATTTAATCTGAACATTTTACCATGGACTTTCATCGCCTCAACAACTCTTTTCCCTTCTCCAATGGTTCTGGTCATTGGTTTTTCACACCAAACATCTTTTCCTGCCTCTGCTGCCATAACCGACATAATTCCATGCCAATGAGGTGGGGTAGCTATATGTACAATATCAATATCAGGTCTTGCAAGAACCTCTCTAAAGTCACGATAGGCCTTAACATCATTTCCAACCTTTTTTAACGTATTTGATAAATGTTTTCCATCAGCATCACAAATAGCCAATAACTTTGTTCCTTCATAGCCTAAATGTCCTTGTCCCATTCCTCCAACTCCAATTACTGCTTTAGTAAGTTGATCACTTGGGGCAAGAAAGCCATTACCTCCCATTACGTATCTAGGTATAATTGAAATTCCAGCTGAAATAGCTAAAGATTTCTTTACAAAATCTCTCCGACTCTTTTTTTGACTATTCATATATCTGCTTTTTAGTTTTTTTATATAATTTACTAGCAAAGAAACCTTTGCTTGTATAAAAAAAGGGGTAACAGATGGGGTAAAGAATAAAAAAAGTTGAAAAATTAAACGAATTCTGAAATATTCTTTGAAATTAAGTCTTCAAAAGATTTGGAATATTCCTCTTTATATAAGGTTTTATAAAGTTTCGTAAAACTGTCATATACGGTATGCGCTAAACTTAATTTTCCTTGATATCTTAATATTTGTAATTTTAACTTTAATGATTTCTCATTTAAATCATCATATATATTTATTACATCGGTAATTTTAAGTAATAACTCGGCATCATTTTTTAAATCTAAATATCCAGTATAATTCAGTGTTTGACTAATTACTAAATTACTGAATTTTTCAACATAAGGATCCAGCCAAGAATAATTTGAATTGACTAAAAATCGACCTCCACTTAGCATATCTATTAATTGCGAAAGTTCATTTTTACAAAAATCATTACCTGTTTTATCATTTAATTTTTTTTGAAGTAAACCAAGGGTTAAATGATAATCACAATAACATTTATTGGATAAATTTATTTTCCAATTCTTATCTTGAAAAACTAACTCAATTTCAGAACAAGAAGAGAGCAATGTTCTCAAATGCTGAATACTGGTACCTCTAGTATTTTTTGCTCCTTTTGTGGTCATTCCAGGCCATAAAATTTCAGTCAATTTTTTTGAATTGATTCCTTTTTTATTTTCACCACTATGCAATAGAATTAAAATAAACAAACTCTTTAACTTAGGAGATAATTTTGCTCCAATATTAACACCTAAACTATCAATTATTTTTAATTCTCCAAGGCAGATAACTTGTTCTGTATAGTCTACATGAATCTTTTTTACAGCAGTAACCACAGGCTGATTAAACGCCTTATTATTCTTTTGCTCATTTTTTTTTCTCTTCTTATAAAAGACAGCAAAAAAGATTGTTAGTATTAAAAAGCTAAGAGTTCCAATTATCCAATATTTATTATATTCAAACTGTTTTTTAGTAGGGTTTTGAAATTGAACCAAAATTTCATCACTATTAAGTTCTCTATTCCAAATTTTAATATCTCCTAAATAACCCACAAAAAACTCTTCCCATAAATTACTTCCAATTAATAAATTATAGTCTGAAATACTATAGTCGGCAATTAATTCAACTTTATCGGTTAAATTACCATTCATATAAAATAACAATTCATTTTTTATTTTTGAATGTACTAATGAAATATGAGACCATTTATTTATAGGAATTTTTGTTGATTTTGACATATAATCCTTTATACCTGCCATGGTAAAAGTTAAATAACCGTTCCGTATTTTAAGTACAAAGTTTTTTCCTTTTCCTAAAATACTATTATTAGCTCCTAATTTAGTAGGTTTTATCCAGGCAGTAATGGTAAAATTTCCTTGTAAAGCATTGCTACTTGCTAAACCTGCATTTATAAAGGCCCTATTTTCAAATAAACCTACTTCACCTAAATCACTATCAAATTCAATTTTTAAATTATCTGAAATGATTTCAGAGTTATTATTACGAATTAAATTCTTAACTCCTTGTTTAAAAACTATATGATCTGATATTTCATTGCTTTGGTCAAGCTTAAAACCAGTAAATTCTTTTAAATTTCTATAGTTTTCAGGAGTTAGGTATATAATATCAGGTGAAAAATGAAATCCGGCTTTATGCGGAATTAATATGGGCAATTCATTATAAATGGGAAAACTAAAAAAACCAGAAGCACTTCTGTTTTTATAATTTTTAAAAGACACATTACGTAATAATTTACCTGATGAATTAATTTTACCAAACACCTTTTGGTAAGAATTCAATTTTTGAACAATACTATCTACAAATACAATATTTTGATTTGAAGCATAGATAAAGTTTGGAATTTTACCCGATATTTCCCAAAATTTAAGAAATAAACTATCTGATAAATTCGACTTATACTCTTTTAAATTAATACTTCTGTATTCTTCAATATCATTTTTATATTTATTTTTAAGTGCCTTAATTTTTAAGGGTTCAAAAACGATTGCTCCTATTTCTTTCTCATCAATATTTATAATTTTTAAATCCTCAAAAACATCTTTGTATTCTCCAGTAGAAATTACAACGAGCTCCTTATAAAACTTTATATAATCGTTTAAAAAAGTCGACGAAATTTTTCCTTCTTGAGGTAATTTAAGTGCCAGTGGAACCTCTTTTTTAAATAAAATTTTTAAAGTTTCTTTTGAAATACTATCCTCATAAATTAAGATATGAGACTTTAATTTTACATTCAAAAGATCATTTTTAGTAACAAGCTTTGAGTTTTGCGAAAAACCACTAAAAACAATTAGGTGAACTAAGGTTAAAAAAATATAATATGAGATTTTTTTTATAATCAAACGAGTAACATCTATTTCAACAAACTTACAAAAAATATCATTTAAAATAGCCTAAAAAATATGCCCTCTCTACAATAAAAATTAGTACAATCATGCAAAAAAACAAAACACTGATTATGCAATATTTTAACGAATATTAAGTGCCTATTTTTAAACTGACTCAACCAATAAACTGATTAAATTTAACAACAATCTAAATTTCTTATATTTATACTTCAATATTCTAACAACTTTCAAATATGAATTCAACAGTAAAAAATATTTTAGCAGTTATTTTAGGGTTAATCATTGGAAGTATCGTTAATATGGGAATAATTATGGTAAGTAGTTCTTTTATTCCTCCACCCGATGGCGTAGATGTTACTACTATGGAAGGTTTAAAATCTGGAATTCATTTATTTCAACCAAAACATTTCATTTTTCCATTTTTGGCACATGCTTTAGGGACATTTGTTGGAGCTATGTTGGCCTACAAAATTGCAAAAAAACATAAAATGAAGATAGCCTTACTTATAGGTGTTTTCTTTCTAATTGGCGGAATTATCAATATATTTACGCTTCCTTCCCCAATTTGGTTTGCAATATTAGATCTAGGTGGTGCATATATTCCAATGGCATTTCTAGGAGGTGCACTTGCTAATAAAATTTCCATATAAGTTTTATTAATCCTCTTAAAATAAATTCATTTACATATATGCGGCTCCTTTAATAATTCGTAATTTTAGTAATAATTAGCCACAATTTATTTTTTTAATATCTTAATTTATGAAGAATCATCATAACATTATTATTGCAGGCGCTGGTGGAATAGCGGAAGCTGTTGGACTTATTTTAGCCGAATGGAGTGAAGTAACACCTACTATTTACATTGGAAATAGAACTGTTTCTAAAGCTGAAAAAGTGGCAAAATGGATAAATGCGGGTACAACAAAACCTTGTTCAATACATGGCTTTCAACTTTCTGTAGATACAATTACTTCAGAAATGAAAGAAATATTTAAAAAGGGTGCGATAATTCTTGACTGTTTACCTGGAAGTTTAGCTCCTAAAATGGCACAATTTGCAAAAGATTATAATCTTCATTATGCAAACTTAACCGAATATGTTGCTGAAACTGAAGAAATAAAAAATCTTGCAAAAGATGCCAAAACAGGTTTTGTTCTTCAAACTGGTTTAGCTCCAGGATATATAGATGTACTTGCTAATTACCTATTTCAACAGTTTTGTTTAGATTTTAAAATTAATAAAGTAAATAAATTAGAGTTTAAAGTTGGAGCACTAACAAATAATGCAATTGCACCCCATTATTATGGTTTTACCTGGAGTCCTGTTGGTGTAGCTACAGAATACATAAAAAATACCATTGTACTTCGAAATTTTAAAAAAACCGTATTGCCTGCACTTTCTGAAAGGTCAACAATTATTATTGATGGAATTAGCTATGAAGATGATCTCACCTCTGGTGGTGCTGCCGATTTACCTGATGCTCTTTTAGGAAAGGTTAAATCTTTAGATTATAAAACCTTAAGATATCCTGGTCATTATAGCTGGGTTCAAGATCAGTTATCAAATTTAGGAAATACCACAAATGCAATTCACTTTTTACAACAAAAAATGGAAGCTGCAATACCTCATTTAGAAAATGATCTTATTGTACTTTATGCCGCCGTTGAAGGTTTAGATTCTGAAGGAATTATTCAACGTAGAGAAATATCAAATCACATTTACCCTCAAACAATAGGTTCTTATAAATTAAGAGCCATTCAAACCACAACTGCCGCTCCAATGGTTGAGGCTGCACATTTTTTACTTGAGAACAATCCGAAAGGAATAATTCTTCAAAGTGAAATAGATTCACATCAATTTTTAAATGGTAAATTTATTGTTCCTGTTTATGGAAAAATATAACTACTTTTGATGCTTTAAAAATTTGATATGAGTACTGTTGATTGGATTGGTTTTATTGGTGTTTTTCTTATTTTATTGGCTTACATACTAAATGTTACAAATAAAATATCAAATAAAAACATTGCTTTTATAATTTTAAACTTTGTTGGTGCCAGTTTAGCCTGTTTAGCATCGGTTTTAATGAAATACGTTCCATTTATAGTTTTAGAAGGAGTTTGGGCCATTGTTTCATTGTTTTCACTATTTAACTATTTCACCACAAAAAAAATATAATTTTTAATACTTCTTATTTATGGCGAAAAAAGGCAGTGCTAAAAACACTAAAAATAAAGCGAAGCATAGTAAGCTAATGAATCAGAAAAAAATGAAATTGAAAAAGGAAAAAGAATTGCATTCACAAAAATTAAAAGCAATCATTCAAAGAAGTAAAGAGCAATCCGAATAAATTTCATTTAACCTCATTTTTTTTTAAAACAAACATCCATTCATTGGTCCTATAAACTAAAATTTACAATTAACACCTACATAAACACTACTTCAAATAGTTAGGATTAAAATGGTATATTTAGCATCTTTAATCCAAAAACAGGAGTATGTCAAAACAAATTCAAGAGCAAACTTTATGGGGACACCCTAAAGGTTTATATGTCTTATTTTTCACTGAATTATGGGAGCGTTTTTCCTTTTATGGAATGCGCGCCATTTTAATTTTATATTTAACAGCCAAAACAACAGAAACCAACGCTGGTTTAGGTTGGGATAATGTTTCTGCTTTAGAAATTTATGGATGGTACACCATGTTGGTATATGTAATGTCGGTTCCTGGCGGGTTATTAGCAGATCGACTCATTGGGCAAAAAAAGGCTGTTATGGTTGGTGGAGTTCTTATTATAATTGGGCATTTTATTTTAATTTTCCCTGAAATTTGGGCATTTTATACAGGTGCATTTACTATTATTTTAGGAGTTGGTGCTTTAAAACCAAACATATCTAGCATGGTTGGTGGTTTATACAAACCTGGTTCAGAAAAAAGAGATACCGCATTTACCATATTTTATATAGGTATAAATATTGGTGCTTTTACAGCTCCTTTGATTGTTGGATATATTGGTGAAGTAATTAATTGGAATTTAGGATTTGGAGTTGCTGGAATTGGTATGACATTAGGATTAATTGTATACATATGGGGCCAAAAATACCTAAAAGATGTTGGTAATTTTATTCCAGCCAAAAAAGAGATCGGAAGCAATAAATCAGTTCCATTAACAGCTATTGAAAAAGACAGAATGATAGTTTTAATCATATCATTTATTATTGTAATGGTATTTTGGGCTGCTTATGAACAAGCTGGAGGGTTAATGAATTTATATGCAAAAAACAAAATTGACCGTGTTGTATTAGGCTTTACCATACCTGCAAGTTTCTTACAGTCGTTACACGCTTTTTATGTTATTATATTAGGAGTTCCTATTGCTTTTTTATGGTCTAAATGGCAAAAAAAAGGGAAAGAGAGCTCTTCCTTATTTAAAATGGGAATAGGTACAATTATAACAGGGTTAGGTTTTTTAGTATTGGCTGGAGCAGCCATTGAAACCGCTTCTTCATTAGATGGAAAAGCTGCAATTTACTGGATGTTTGGAGCGTATTTATTACATGTTATTGGTGAGTTAAGTATATCTCCAGTAGCTTTGTCTTTTATTACAAAATTGGCTCCTTTAAAATATGCCTCTTTAATGATGGGAGCTTATTTTATGGTTACCGGACTTGGAAACAAGTTAGCTGGTTTAGTTGGTCAAGCAGCAGAAAATGCAGGTGAACTCACTATCTTTTTAGGAATATTAATATTTTGTGTTTCATTTGGTTTATTACTTATTGTATTTGTAAAGAAATTAAAAAAACTTACTCATGGAGCAGATGATGTTGAAGCTTTACCAATTGTTGAAGCTGATAAATAATTCTTTTATATTGAAGTAGATATACAAAAAACACAAGTAGTAACTGCTTGTGTTTTTTTATTCCCTTTTTAATTCAGCAAAATAAATAATGCCTTGCCTTAATATCGGTAATTATTTTATCTTTACTATTATTTGAATTTATGCCAAAAGAAAATCCCTATAAAAAAATTGATGTTACCATATTTGAAACTAATGGTAATAAAGAATTTGCGCAGATTATTCAAAAAAATAAATTAAGAGCAAATAAGGCCCTATCCGATTTTTTAACTGGTGTAAAAAATGAAGCTATTGATACCAAGGAAGCATCAAGAATAATTTTAAAATTTGTTACTCAACAAAAAATAACAAAAAAAGAAGAGCAACATTTAAAAACTCAAGTTTATGATATTTTTAAAATATTAGGTATTGGAGTTCCATTTATGCTAATTCCAGGCTCTACCCTATTAATTCCTTTTATCCTTAAAGCTGCCGAAAAAAAAGGAATAGATATTTATCCTTCAAATTTTAAAAGTAAATAAGTATCAAATATTTTTTGCTTTCAAATTTTAACACCCTTCCATTAATTAAAAAAATAAATATTCAATCAAACAGTTAATTTTCAACTAAGTAATAGCATAAATTCATCCAAATAATATTATTTTTTTATGTATATTTGAAATGCTATGAAAAAATCTACTTATTTTAAACCTACCCTGGTTTTAAAAAGGGTATTACATCGAAAAAAGACACAATTGCTTTTAAAGTTCCCTTATAATGATACTATTAAGGACAAAATTAAAAATATTGAAGGTTATTCCTGGAGCCAAACCTTGAAGGGATGGTATACTATTTTTAATGATGAAAATATTTCATTTATCAAGAAACATTTAAAAAATGATGTATTTTTTAGAATGGATAGCTCTATGTACAACAGCGATTTAAAAAAAAGTAATCCTAAAATAAAAAGGGAATTAACTACTAAAAATCAAGAGGTACTTCACTCCTTTCATAAATACTTAAGAGGAAAATGTTATAGTGAAAGTACCATTAAAACATATGGCACTTTTATAGCAGATTTTTTGAATTATATTGGAAACTCACCCATTGAAGAATTAACTAACAGAGATGTTGAAAAATTCATTGAAGACGTTTTCATTCCAAAAAAGTATAGCATTAGCACCCACCGACAACTTATTAGTGCTTTAAAACTGTTTAAAGCTTATTATCCACAATGCAATATTGAAGAATTAGATTTAAAACGGCCTAAACGAAGTAAACTACTACCAATAATTCTTTCAAAAGAAGAAGTGGTTGACTTATTGCGTTACACTAAAAACTTAAAACATAGAGCTGTTTTAGCTATGATTTATTCCGCCGGATTACGCATTAGTGAATTGTTAAATTTAAGGTTAACTGATATAGATATTGATAGAAGACAATTAACCATTAAAAACAGTAAAGGAAGAAAAGACAGGAATATTATTTTGGCTCAAAGTTTTATTCCATTGATGAAAAATTATTTAATGAGTTATGAACCTGAAACATATTTTGTTGAAGGCAAACCTTTTCAAAAATACAGTGCAGAAAGTGTTAGATCCTTTTTATACCGATCATGCAAAATTGCAAATATTAACAAAAAAGTAACTCCTCACACTCTTAGACACAGCTATGCCACACATTTATTAGAAAACGGTATAGATTTGCGCTATATTCAGGAATTATTAGGGCATGCAAAACCAGAAACAACCATGATTTACACACATGTAAGCAAAAAAGATTTACTAAAAATTGAAAGTCCTCTTGATTTGGCTGTAAAAAGTATTGTTAACTCAGATAATAACAATAATAATATCCGTTTATCAGGAAACTATTAATCAAGCATTTTTACTACTTTCATTGGAATAGGTAAAGCATTTTTATTCAATACATTTAATTTTTTTTTACAATAATTTTTTTGGGTTATTTAAACTTAAATTAAATTATAAAAATCGCATATAGAATTTACTTAAAAACAGAAAATGTTTACTAAATTTGTTAGTTAAAACCCTCATTATCTAGTATGAAATATAGTGCTTTTACCTTTTTTTTATTTCTTATTATCACTACATGTAAGATAAATGCTCAACACAAAGTTCAATTCAGCAATAATTACCCACCTTATAATTACACAAATGAGAATGGAGAACTTGTTGGTTTTAATATAGACATTTTAAATGCCATAAATAATTTATATGAGAATAAGAATATAGAATTTAATTCGAATAATTGGAAAGCTATTAACAAAGCTTTAGATAGCGGTTTGGTAGCAGCTATTGGTGGTGCTCACTATCCAGGAAGTTATGATGAAAATTATATTTATACTAGATCTACAATAAATACTTCTCACTGTTTTTTTTACAATACTAATTACTATAATAACTTTTCATTAGAACAATTTAGAACTCTAAAGGAGCCATTGGTGGCTATGTGGAAAAATGATGTTCTTGTTCACTATGTATTGTCCTTAAATCCGTCAGCCAAATTCATATATATTAATAATTATGAAGATCTTATAAAAAAAATAGACAGTAAAGATGTTACTTGTCTTTTTGGTCAACGAATTGGAGGTTTATATACTGCTCATAAACTTAATAAAGGTTATGTAAAAACACTTGACCACCGAATTTTGGAACGTAATATGGGATTTAAAGTTTCTAAAAACTCACCAGAATTAGCTGATTTATTAAATAATGGATTAGAAATTATACTTGCCAATGGAACTTATCAAAATATTTATGACAAATGGATGTCAGACTACGAAAAAGTACCTTTCAACTGGCGTAATTACTTTAAATACATACTCGTTGTTGTAGCCTTATTTTTGCTGCTTTTAATATTGAATTGGATATTACAAATACAAGTTAGAAAAAGAACCAAGGATTTACAGCATCAAATTGAAGTAAATGCTGACATCATGCAGGAGTTGGAAATTCAAAAATTTAAAGCCGAAGAAAGTGATAGAATGAAATCTGCTTTTTTAGCCAATATGAGTCATGAAATAAGAACTCCTATGAATGGTATTTTAGGTTTTACAGAATTATTGAAATCTGCAGATTATTCTTCTGAAAAGCAGACAAAATTTATAAATATCATTCAACAAAGTGGAAATAGAATGTTGAATACCATTAACAATATAATGGATATTTCTAAGTTAGATTCTGGACTTGAAAAAGTGAATATAAAAAATGTTGATATTCATAAAAATCTTGTTGAGCTTGTTGATTTTTTCGATCCTGAGGTTAATTCAAAAAATTTAGAAATTAAATTAAATAAAACTTCAAATACCGACTTCGCATTTTATTCTGATGAATATAAACTCAATTCGATTTTAACTAATTTAATTAAAAATGCCATTAAATTTACATTTAAAGGCTCAATTGAAATTAATTATAGTGTTCAGCCCGAATATGCGGAATTTTGGATAAAAGATACTGGTATCGGTATCCCTGAGGATAAACAAGCTACAATATTTCAAGAATTTGTACAAGCAGATTATTCACATTCAAGTGGTTTTGAAGGTACAGGATTGGGATTGTCTATATCTAAAGGTTATGTACAATTATTAAATGGTGTTATTGAGTTAGAATCAACCGAAAATAAAGGAACAACTTTTTACGTTCGTATACCTAATTCTTCAAGTAGAAATTCAACAATAATTAACCCCGAAGAGAAAGTTGTAAAAAAGCAACGTAAAGCTTTATCTTATAAAATTATAATTGCTGAAGATGACAGTGCTACTTTTTACTTTTTAAAAGAAATTTTAAAAGATGTTACAAAAAGTTTGTATCATGCAAAAAACGGGGATGAAGTAATTGATTTAGCTAAAAAACACCCAGAGACCGATCTTATTTTAATGGACATTAAAATGCCACAAACAAATGGATTGGAAGCTACAAAAGAAATTAGAACTTTTAACAAAGACGTTTATATAATTGGACTAACAGCATTTGCGCAAGAGAGTTATAAACGAAAGGTAATTGAATCAGGATGTAATTCATATGTTTCAAAACCTATTAACCGTAAAAAATTACTCCGCTTATTAAAAGAAATTAAGTTAAATAGACCTGTTCTAAATTAATATTTAATAATTGTTTTTATTTTTAAAACTATTAAAATGTTTAAATTAGTAGAAAAAAAATTGTTAGTTCAGACCATCGCATTTTAAATTGATAAAATTAACTAAACATACGTTTATCCGGAATTATTATCCGATAAACAGTTTGTTTCGTTTTGATATAACAAGTTACCCACAATTCTGAATAAAAATAATGACTATTGATAAGATAATTTTAGAGGAAAGATTTACTACACACCAAAAGATAAGTCTGATTTTATATATTGGAGCTCCATTTATTGTATCAATATTTTATTTATCTATATCCATAATAGATTTAAATATAAAAGGATATTTGATGTTAACTATATTAATTCTGATATACGGATTCATAATACTTCTTTCATTCTCGAAAAAAGGATTTCTTAAAATAAAATCAAATTTATATCGAGGACTATTTTTTAGAGACAAATTAATATTTAGAAAAAGAATAGATTTAAAAGACAGACCAAAGATTTCAATTTTAAAATTTAGAAAAACTCAAAAATTAGCATTTTTCAGCGCAGCTCGACCCGATTTAGCGACAGAATTTAATTCATTTGAAATTAATATTTTGAACGATAAACATACGAAAAGAGAGGAAATCGTAACTTTGAGAAATATTAGGAATGCAGAAAATACTATTGATTTTTTAGAATTGAACTTTGAATTAAAAAATGAAATATTTAGTCCCGATTTCAGATGAAAAAACTGTGGGTAACAATGCACAAAAAAAATTGCTAAATAATATTGATTAAAACAATCCGACAAACAAAGAAACTAAAAAACAAACAACGGAAAATTACGATTTACCAATCGCAACTTTCCTTGTACTAAACCGTTGGCTTTAATTTAAAAACAATGATAAAGTAAATCTATATGTTTACTTTTTTATTTCTTTGTAAACTTTTATGTTAACTTTTTCATATATTTGTAAATATATTTGTTTACATTATATTTAATTTGTAAACTTTAAAGATTACATCTTATGAGAAATACGAAAAAACTATTGATAGAACAATTGGACCAAAAATTAAAACCTTTTCAAAAAACAGAATTGGTACTGGTCCCTAGCAAAGGGTGGATAAATACAATTAGGACTTCTCTTAATATGACTATGGCCCAACTTGGGACAAGATTAAATATAACAAGACAAGGTGTAAAAAGGATTGAAGAGAGTGAAGCTAAAGGAACAATAACAATCAATTCATTAAGAGAAGTAGGAAAAGCTTTAGACTTGAAATTTGTTTATGGATTTATTCCTAAGGATGGGACCATCGACAATCTAATTAATTTAAAAGCCGAAAAACTGGCCCGAAAAATTGTTTTACGAACTAATCAAAATATGAAATTAGAGGACCAAGGAATCAGTAATGAAAAAATTAATGATTCAATAATAGACCTAGCCAATGAAATAAAACGAGAAATGAGAAAATCATTATGGGATTAAACTTAAAATATACAGATGGACAAACACCTCTAGATGAGGATGAAAAAGAAGGTCTAAGGATAAAATCAATCACTACTCAAAAAGAATTAGATGAATTTGAGCAATTAAATATAGAAAAGGCAGTCGAATGGACTATTCACTCCAACTTAAAACCGGAAAAAACATTGACAGAAAAATTCATAAAAGATTTACATAAGAAAATGTATGGTGATGTTTGGAAATGGGCTGGTGAGTTTAGAAGGTCTGACAAAAATATTGGAATTAAATGGACACAAATTGGAATAGAATTAAAGAACCTTATTGATGACACAAAGTATTGGATAAGTAACAAAACTTATTTGCCAGAGGAGATTGCTATAAGATTTAAACACAGAATTGTAGCAATTCACTGCTTTCCAAATGGAAATGGAAGACATTCAAGAATGATGGCTGATATAATAATGGAGTCTATTTTTGGAAAAGAAATATTTACTTGGCATAAATCAAATATGGTTAAAGCAAATGAAACAAGAAAAAACTACATTACAGCATTAAGAGAAGCTGATAATGGAAATATAAATCCATTAATTGAATTTGCTAAAAACTAAAGCCAACACTGGGTATAAAAAATTGCAAATTTCAATAAATTAGAATGTTTCTAAAATATAAAAAACTTAATTTTAAACATCGGAAAATTATGATTACTAAATTGCAACTTTCCATACCCTAAACCGTTGGCTTTAATGCTGATTAATAAAATTGTAAATGGAATCGATTAGAAAAAGAATTTATTTGAGTATTTCTATAACTGTAATAGTTATTGGATTGATTTTGACAAAATTCTACAGACCTTTTATAAATAATTCTAATATTAATGATTTTGGATTTGCAGATACAATTGGAAGTTTAGTTTCTGTGGTTGGATTTTGCTTTTTTATTTGGAGTACTAAAGATTATTCTAATTCAGAGAAAAATAAGCATTTAATTTTAGCAACAATTCTATATTCATTGGTATGGGAGTTTTTTGGATATTTAAAGATTTACGGGACATTTGATTATAAAGATATTATTGCTGGATTAATAAGCGGGATTTTGACCTTTATGATTAAAGAATTAATTGAAAAGAGATTAAAGAGAAAAATAATTTAGATTTTGGAGGATTTAAAACTACATACAGATGGAAAAAATGATTTCTTAAAATCGCTGAAAGAGAAATATGATAATTTGAAACGAAAAATTTTGAAAAATGACAAGCTTTCTGAGTCTGAAAAAGAAATTGAACTGAAAAAGATTGATGAAAATTATGAGTCTGAAAGAGTAAATTCAAAAAACAGTTTATTCTGATTGATAATGCACAAAAGCCAACAATGCGCATAAAAAATTGCTAAATGAGAAATATAGAATGTTTCTAAAACAAAATAAACCTAATTTTATACATCGGAGAAATACGATTATCAAATCGCAACTTTCCATGCTCTAAACCGTTGTACCTAATTATGACTCGTCCTGAATAAAGGCT
>Ga0193959_1000430_pt1 | contig 16741 bp, 7 predicted proteins | sample FB_2_MG_FD_140333 | JGI IMG/M metagenome (GOLD analysis project Ga0193959, IMG submission 140333) | Microbial mat bacterial communities from the Broadkill River, Lewes, Delaware, United States - FB_2_MG | ecosystem: Environmental > Aquatic > Freshwater > River > Microbial mats | place: USA... | reverse complement strand
GGCGTCATCGGTTCAGATGCCGACTTCCCTGTTTCACGACACGGGCGAGAGATGCAAGGATTGGTGTTGCCGTGAGAAACGGCGGGTACAGGACCCGCCGTTGATCGGTTATGGCGTCAAGTAGCGCCCCGTGGACACGGAACTACTTGAAATCGAACTGACGCGGTTTCAGGTTATCCGGCTTGAGGAACGGCTTGTCGCCGGTGTTCTCATGCTGGCCCAGCACCTTGCCATTGAACTCGGTGCCATAGCGGCTGTGCTTGTGGAAATTCAGATGCTTCTCGCGGGTTTCCCTGGCATCGCCGGTGAAGCGCGGGTCCTGCGGGCGTTCGTGGCTGTTGATATACCAGGCCACATTCCAGGCATCCTGCTCGCTCAGTGAACCGGGCTTGCCCAGCGGCATGTTCATGTGGATAAACGAAGCTGCGGTATAGATTCGGCTGATACCGGCCCCCCAGTTGTAGGAGTTGTCACCCCACACCGCCGGGAACACGACCTGGCCGTTGACACTCTGGCCGTTGCCATCGTCGCCATGACACACCGCACAGTTATCCTGATACACCTTCTGCCCGGCTTCATAGCTGATGTCGTCCGGTATCTTTTTGCCCAGGTTGCTGAAGCCACGACCACTGATGTTGTGCTCATAGACGGTCGCGCCCTTGGCCAACCACTGATGATAGGCCGCCAGGGCAACCATTTCATCACTGCCGTAGGCAGGCGGCGTGCCGTTCATCGAATAGGCGAAGCAACCGGCAATACGCTCTTCCAGCGAGTTGACGTGACCGTTCTTGCCACGGAAGTTCGGCAAGGTGGTTACCGCCGGCCAGACCGGGCCGGACCAGTTCTGCCCGCCTTCGCCCATGTGACAGCTGCGGCAGCTATTGTTGTTGAACACGTACTTGCCACGCAGCTGCTGGGTATTGTTGAACAGGTCGCGCCCCTTGAGTATCACCTCACGCAGCTCGGGGCGGATGCTTTTATCGGCGTAGAGATCTTCCAGCGTTGGCGCCTGATGTACATAGGCACCCTCCTTGTGGGCCGGCAGATTCACCGGTACCTTCGGTTCCGCCGCCAGGGCGACCGGTGCTACCAGGGCAGCAGACACGGCCAGTGTCAGGGCGTTGAAATAGTTCATTGCTGACCTCCTTCGGCAACAGTGACCGGCTGAGCCGCCAGATAGGCCGCGACCGCTTCGATTTCAGCATCGGTCAGACGCTCGGCAACACCGGTCATCAGCTGCACCGGGTCGTTGTGGCGGCTGCCATCCTGCCAGGCCTTGATCTGCTGGCGAATATAGTTCGGGTGCTGGCCGGCAATGCCCGGAAAGGCGGCCCCGACACCGGCGTTACCCGGACCGTGACAGCTGTTGCAGGACGGCAGGTGTTTGCTCCAGTCACCGCGCAGAGCAAGTTTTTCGCCCAGCGCCAGCATCTCGTCACTGACCTCGGCAGCCTGCACGGCAGGCACCGGCTGACTGGCGTAATAGGCCGCCACATCCAGAATCTGCTGTTCGCTCAGGTTATCGACGTTGGGCTGCATCACCACACTGACGCGGGTCCCCGCGTTATAGTCACGGATCTGCTTGGCGATATAGTCCGCATCCAGCCCGGCCAGACGCGGAAAGCTCGCTGCATTGTTGCCGGCACCATCCATGCCGTGGCAGGCGAGGCAGGGTGCACCACTGCCATCCCCTTGCATGGCGACCTGCTGGCCGCTGGCGGCCACTCCCTGTGCTTGCACTACACCACTGGCCAGCAGGGCACCGGCCAGTGTCAGACGCCAATATTGTTTCAACATGGCACTCTCCCCAATATTGCACATGTCTAATTAAGTTTATGCTTAACAGAAAGGATTCTATTCCATTAAGCACACACTCAACAGCCTAACATCAGGGTTTTCTTTTTTATTGATCTGGGCCGCGACTTGCGCCAATCAGCCGGTTTCTCAGGCCACTGGCCCGACGCACCCGTGCCCGTACCGCATCATCCAGCCGCCCTCGGTGCGCCAGCAGCAGGCTGAACCAGCGGCTGGCGCGGGTGATACCGGTATAGACCAGCTCCCGCGTCAGTACCGGATTGACCGCCGGCGGGAGCAACAACGCCGTATGGGCAAACTCCGATCCCTGTGACTTGTGCACCGTCATGGCGTAGACGGTTTCGACCGCCTGCAAACGGCTGGGCAACACCCATTTCAGCGAGCCATCCGCCAGCGGAAAAACGACCCGCAAGGCCTGTTCCCCGCCATCACCGGGCAGCGCCAGCGTAATGCCGATATCGCCGTTCATCAGGCCCAGAGCATAATCATTGCGGCTCACCAGCACCGGCCGTCCTTCATACCAGCCCTCGGCCCGCTCGATCAGCCCGGCACGCTGCAAGGCCGCAGCAATACGTTCGTTGAGCCCTTCCACGCCCCAGGGGCCACGCCGGAGTGCACAGAGCAGCTGAAAACGGGCAAAGGCCGTCAACACTTCACGTGCCCATTTCTCCAATGCCTCCGGTGTCGGTTCGCCCGGGCGCAGGTCCACCAGCCGCTGCAGGTAATGACGATAGCCCTGGGGCCTGTCCCCTTCTGCCGTTGCGGCCTGACCGCCGCCTTCCAGCATCAGCCGCTCCAGTGCCTGGTCGTCCCGCCCCTTGAGTACAATCAGGTCCAGATCGGCATAGCCCTGCCTCAGTACCTGATTGACGGCGGCCGGGTGGCCCGTGTTTACCGCCCGCGCCAAAGCGCCGATACCGCTATTAGCCCCAAAGCGGTGGCTGTGTCGGAGCATGGCAATTGCCTGTGCCAACGGCTGTGTCGAGGCCTCGCCTTCGGCCGCCTGCCAGGCCGCCACATCCAGCCCGGTCTGACGTTGCAGCAGGGCCAGAGTGGCGGCGGTATAACCGCCCGCATCAGCGCCTTCACACAGATCCCCCAGCACCGAACCGGCTTCTACCGACGCCAGCTGATCCTTGTCACCCAGCAGCACCAGACGCGCCCGTGCCGGCAGTGCCGCCAGCAACTGGTGCATCATTTCCAGATCGATCATGGAGGCTTCATCGACCACCACCAGATCGGCATGCAGCGGGTTATCCACAGTGTGGACAAAACGGCGCGTACCGGGACGAGCACCCAGCAGCCGGTGCAATGTGGTCACTTCCAGCGGGATATCCTGCTGCAGATGGTCCTCCAGTTGCCCGACGGCACCGCTGATCGATTCGGTCAGACGTGCTGCTGCCTTGCCTGTGGGCGCCGCCAGACGAATACGCAGGACACGACCCTGATCGCGCGACAAGCTCTGCAGTAATGCCAGCAGACGCACCACGGTGGTGGTCTTGCCGGTGCCGGGACCACCGGTAATGATGCCGAAGCGACGGCCCGCAACCAGCGCACAGGCCAGCTGCTGCCAGTCGAGCCGATCTTCTACCGGCTTGAACAATTCACTCAGCCGCTGTCGCACGCACGCTTCATCCACCGGCAGGCTATCCAGCCGATCCCGGATGCGATTCGCCACCGCCACTTCATAGCCCCACTGGCGGTAGAGGTAGAGTCGCGTGGAGCCAGGCTCCAGTACCAGCGGCGCCGGCAGATCACCGACACTGACCAGCGTGGAAGTCTGCAGTGCCTGTAACCACTCACTGCGTCCCAGTCCCTGCAGCAGCTCCACCGGCCGATCCGGCAGCGCCTCGCCGAACTCTCCATCCGGCGGCAGCGACAGCGCGGTATCAGGCGCGGACAGCAGGTTGTCGATATCGGCACAGATATGCCCCCGCCCCAGCTGGTGACTGGTCAGCACCCCCGCCAGCAGCACCAGTGGCGAGCTGGTCGGCTCCAGTTCCTGCAGGAACCGGCCCAGTGCCAGATCCAGCGCACGAATCCAGCCCCGTGCCTGCCAGCGCTGCAGCAGATCTTCCAGTGCCGACCAACCGGTCAGCGCGGGATGCAGATTGGACTCGGTGGCAAAGAGATCATTCTGCTCAGCCATGTGTCACCTCCTCACCCGCCAGCAGGCGGTCCAGAGTATCAATCAGTTCAGCCTCGGGCCGGTCGATACAGCAGCCATGGTGTTCGGGCTCGTTGATGCCACGCAGAAACAGATAGAGCGCGCCGCCCACATGCTGCTCGTAGCCCCTGACCGGGTCGTCGGCATAGCCCGGCAACCGCGCCTTGAGCAGGCGGTGCAGCGCCAGCAGATAGATGACGTACTGGACGTCATAGCGTTTTTCCAGCACCGCCGCCTGCATTGCAGCCAGGCTGTAGCAGCTGTCGCCGGCCCCCAGCCAGTTGGATTTGTAGTCGGCCACCCAGTAGCGCCCCTCATGTTCAAATACCAGGTCGATGAAGCCCTTGAGCATGCCGCCCAGCTGCTGGGGAGCCAGCGCCGGTCGCGGCTGTCCCGGCAGCACCTGGTGACTGATCAGCCGATCCAGGCGTCGGACCGGCACCTCGGCTACCTCAAACCAGAACTCCAGTTCGGCCTGATAGTCGCTCAGGCACGCGAGGGGCACCTCAGCCTCACCCAGAGGCAGCTGCGTCGCCAGCAACTGCTCCAGCCAACGATCCAGCACCGACAGCCAAGGCAGCCACTCGCGGCGCTGGCAGCGAGGTGCCAGATAATCCAGCCGCAGACGGCTGTCCCCTGCCGCCTGCTCAAAGCCCTGTTCGGCCGCCCACTCCAGGATGCCGTGCAGGAAGGTACCGGCCTGTGGACCTTTCCAGAAATGGTGCGGGTCGTAGTCAAACTCGACCACGGCAGCAACCGCCGTGTTTTCGTCCCGGCTTTCCCGTGCCGTCTCTTCACGGGCGGTTTCCACCGGCTCCGGCTCTGCGGGCGTATCAATGGCTGCACGCGCCTGCAACTGGGCGATGGCACTGTAGCTGGCGATCCACCAGCGCTCGCTGGCAACGGCACGGCCACAGTGGCGGGCCGGGGCCAGATACTGGCCGGTGCTCAGGGTCGGCAGCGCGGCTGCTTCGATCGGCGGCGGAGCTACCACTGCCATCACCCCGTCACTGGCCAGTGGCTGCAACAGGTTACTGAGCGTCACGCTGTCGGTCTTGCCGGCGCAGCCCAGCAGCTGGCCGAAAGCGCTCTTATGCAGGCTAAGGGAGCGGCTGTGTTTGAGTGCCGCTACCCCCAACCAGCAGGCATGAATCGGCCGCGTCAGCGCCACGTAGAGCAGACGCAGGTCTTCCTGCAGGCGTTCGGCATCAGCTGCCTGCTTGGCCTTCTGATCACTGCTGTCCAGCTCCAGCACGGTACCGTCAGCGGTCTGATAACGGTAGCTGCCGTTGTCGGCCGTCACCTCGCGGTAACTGCAGATGAACGGCAGAAATACCAGCGGATATTCCAGCCCCTTCGACTTGTGAATGGTGACCACCTGCACCAGATCGGCATCGCTTTCCAGCCGCATGATATGCTCGTCACTGGCATTGCCGCCCTCCAGGATCTGTTCCTGCAGGTAGCGAACCAGCGCCAGCTCACCCTCCAGCTGACTGCTGGCGCTTTGCAACAGTTCGGCCAGATGCAGCAGGTTGGTCAGCACTCGCTCGCCACCAACCCTTTGCAACAGACGCGCCGGCAGTTCAAAGCCATCGAGCAGATGGCGCACCATCGGCAGCACGCCCTGGCGCTGCCAGATCTCGCGCAGGCGGCGGAAACGTTCCACTTCCTGCTCCCATTGCTGTTCATCACGGGTCAGTTGCTCAAGCCGGGCATAGCCCTGATCCAGCGTGGCTGTCGCCAGCGCGCTGTGCAGACGACCGGGCTGTTCCGGCTCGGCACAGGCACGCAACCAGCGCCAGAGGTCTTCCGCCTCGGCACTGGCATAGACCGAGGCCTGGTCGGACAGGTACACACTGCGCACGGCGCGCTGCTCCAGCGCTTCTCGGATGATACGAGCCTCGCTGCCACTGCGCACCAGAATGGCGATATCACTGGGCTTGAGGGCTGTCATCTGACCATCGGCGGCGCGGAAACCGGCGCGCTGCTGTTGCGCCAGTGTCAGCAGACGGCAGATCTCGCTGGCACAGTGTTCGGCCATCTGTTGGCGGTAGCTGCCCACGGCCACACCATCGGCTTCATCGTCGCTCAGCAGCCATTGGCTCAGCGCTGCCGGGCGGATGCCGTCCACCTCGAACACCTCCTGCCGACCATTGGCCTCCACCGGGATGAACGGCAGCGGATTGTCACCCTCACGGGCAAAGCGGAAGGCCCCTTCCGGCTGGCTGGATTCCGCACGCTCGAACAGGCTGTTGACCGCTTCCACCAGGGCACTGGACGAACGGAAATTTCGACCCAGGGTATAGTGTCGTCCTGCCGTGTCCTGCCGTGCCTGCAGATAGGTATGAATATCGGCGCCACGGAAGGCGTAGATCGCCTGCTTAGGATCACCGATCATCAATAGTGCAGACATTTCAGTCTCAACCTGGTCATCACCCGGCTCGGCACTTTGATAGACCCGGCTGAAAATGCGGTACTGCAGCGGGTCGGTATCCTGAAATTCATCGATCAACGCCACCGGGTACTGGCGGCGGATGGTGGTGGCCAGATGCTCACCGCCCTCGCCCTGCAGCGCTTCGTCCAGGCGCACCAGCATATCGTTGAAGCCCAGTGTCGCGGCCCGTTCACGGGAGCGGGCAAAACGCTGCTGAATCCAGCGTGCCGCATGCAGCTGCACCGGCTGTACCGGCGGCTTGCTCGCAAGATACTCCACCAGCTGCTGCAACAGATCAAACACCGGATGGCCAGGGGTCTGGCCCTGTTTCGCCTTGGCCGTTTTGGCGGTCAGCCTGGTCAGCCCGAAATGCTCCAGCTTATCTACTGCCAGAGCACCGCCCTCCGCCCAAGCCGCCATCTCGGCCAGCTTGTCCGGCAGCGATGCCGGCCGATAGCTCTGGTTATTGAGGATCTTCGTCTGCGAGGCTTCGAGCAGCTGTGTCTCGATCGTTTCGCGTTCGGCAGACCAGAGCCTCCGCGCCTGCTGTTCCAGCTGTGCCTTGCGTGGCAGCCAGCTATCCAGTTGCGCGGCATAGTCGGCCGGCGACAGTGCCTGTGCCACTACTTCACCCTGATAACGCACCTGCTGCTCGCCCGGTTGCAGCAACGGCCGCAGTGTCTTCAGCAGGCTGTCCGGGTCGGAGGCCAGATCGCTCAGTGCCTCGGCGGCATCCGCCGACAGCGCATAGCACCAGCTGCGCCAGTAGTCGCGCGCCATCTCGGCCAGCAGTTCACTGTCATCCTGCTCCAGCTGCTGACGGAACAGGCTGCCGGTATCAAAAGCGTGCTGGGTCAGCATACGCTGACACCAGCTGTGGATGGTGTAGACCGCCGCCTCATCCATCCATTCGGCAGCCTGTTCCAGCTTGCGAGCGGCCAGTGCCCGCGTTTCTGCATCGGCATAGTCCGACTCGGCCAGCAGTTGCTGCAGAAAGGGGTCAGGGTCGGCCTTGCCACGAAATACCTGAGCAGCTTCGGCCAGACGGCTGCGGATACGGTCACGCAGCTCGCGGGTAGCCGCATTGGTGAAGGTCACCACCAGAATATCCGGCGGTGACAATGCCCGTCCAAAACCGCTGTCCGCCGCGCCATGACCCAGTACCAGACGCACATAGAGCGCCGCGATGGTAAAGGTCTTGCCGGTACCGGCACTGGCCTCGATCAGACGCTGGCCGTGCAGCGGGAACGCCAGCGGATTCAGGGTTTGCGGGTGCGTTGCAGCCTCTGCGTTCATGCGTCCTCCCGTGACAAGAGCTCACCCTGTTCAATCAGGGGGCGATAAAGGGCCTGAGCCCAGTCTTCCAGCCCAGCCGTCAACAATGCCTCAAAGTCCGGCCAGGCCCGCTGCAGGTAACGATCGAGGCTGCCTTCGCCGGGGAAACGGCTGTTGCCGAGATAGGCATTGGCAGCGGCTTCGATCGGGTCCTTGTCTTCCGCCACGCTCAGCAGCGCCAGCCCGGTACGACAGGCGAGGGGAGCCGGTTGCTCCAGTGCCTGCAGGTAGTACGCCAGCACCTCATCCAGTATCTCTCGGGCACGATCCGCTGCCAGCGGTCGAATACGCGCACTGGTATCCGGCCCCACCAGGAAAGTAGTCAGTGAGTACCCGCTCGCGCTGACGGCCAGATGGTCCAGCCAGGCCCGTACCAGTCGATGCCAGCGCGGCGCCCCCTTATCACTGATCGCCTGCGGCGATGACAGGATCAGTGCCAGTTCATCTCCATCGCTGTGACGGTAAAGACCGCTGACCCAGTCCTCCAGCATGATTTCCTTGCCGACAGCCTTGAGCCTCAGCTGCAGCTCCAGTGGTTCCGGCTGCGGTTGCCAGTCGGTCTGCAACTGCTGCAGATGGCGCAGGGTCGAAGCGGCCGGACTGATGATCTCGCGCAGTGCGCGCGCACCATAAGGCCCCAGCGGCAGCTCACCGGCACGCTGCCAGCGCGCCAGCCGCGCCTGGATACCGGCTTCATGGCTTTCGGCCTTGAGGCCTGCGTCGATCAGTTCGGAGCCGAGACGAAACTGGTCGAGACGGTCGAAGCGGAACGGCTCGTGTTCTTCCTGTATCTCTTCCAGTGTTTCGAACCAGACACCCAGACGCTGGGTAAAGAAGGTCTGCGTCGGATAGCGCAGAAAGCGCTGCAGGGTGTTGAGATTAAGTGTCTCCGGCAGCTCCAGTGGCGGCAGGCTGCCTTGTTCCTGCGGGACAACCTCCTCATGCACTTCGCGCCATTCGCCGGCATAGGTGAACAGACGCGGATTCTGCTCGAAATAACGTGGGCTGAACGGCTGCAGCGGATGCTCGGTGGTCAGTTGTTCCAGCAGGTCTGCTTTGTTCAGGGTCTGCCAGCCCTGTTCGATGTGATCGCGCAACTGGGCTACCAGCACCGAAGGCGGCTGTTCGGCGTTGTCGCATACGCTGCGCCCGACCCAGCTGATGTAGAGCGCATCACGCGCCGACAGCATGGCTTCAAGGAACAGGTAACGGTCGTCCTCGCGACGGGAGCGATCGCCGGGGCGGTAACGCCCCACCATCAGATCGAAATCCATCGGCGGCTGCACACGCGGGTAATCACCATCGTTCATGCCCAGCAGGCAGACGCGACGGAAGGGAATGGCACGCATCGGCATCAAAGTGGCGATATTGACCGCCCCGGCCAGAAAGCGCTGTGACAGGCTCATGTCATCAATACCGTCGAGCCAGCTGTCGCGCACGACTTCAAGCGGCAGTGCGCGCTCCAGTGCCGCTTCGGTACAGGCCTCCTGCCACTGCTGCAGACGCTGGGTCAGGCGTTCCATCAGCATCAGGTCCTGATCGCTGACCGGCAGCAGGAACCGTTCCAGCAGCTCGGTCAGCACCCGCGCCCACTCTGTAAAGGGCTTGGGTGTAAGCAAGTGCTCACGCAGCTGCAGCAAAGCTGCTACCAATTCCGCCAGCGGGCCGACCTGAGCAGCTTCCAGCCCACCCACTTCGCCATAGGCTTCGATGCCGGAGAAGGTCTGTTCATCCCCCATGATGTAGCCCAGCAGCATGCGTTTGAGGCCAAACAGCCAGGTGTTCTGTTCCAGCCCTTCCGGCAGCTCCAGACCGGCACGCTGGGCACTGTCGAGGCCCCAGCGGATCCCCGATTCACGGATCCAGTGCTGCAGCTGGGGCAGGTCGCTTTCGGCCATGCCGAAGCGTTCGCGCAGGGCCGGTACCTCCAGCAGGTCGAATAGCTGGCTGATGCCGAAGCGCTCCTGTGGCAGCTGCAGCAACAGCTCCAGCGCAATCAGCAGAGGCGCCTGGCCACGATTCTGCTGATCGTTCAGGGTAAAGGGAATAAAGCGCGGATCGCGCCGCGACAGGCGACCGAATACCGAACGGATATGCGGCGCGTACTGGTTGACGTCCGGCACCATCACGATGATATCGCGCGGCTTGAGGTCGGGGTCGTCCTGAAACCACTGCAGCATCTGGTCGTGCAGGATTTCCACCTCGCGCTGACGGCTGTGCGCGACCTGGAAGGTCAGTGAGTCATCACCTTCATGCCAGGCTCGTGGCTCCTCCGGCAGCGGTTCCAGCTCCAGAATGTCCTGCTGAATCTGGTTCAGCAGTGACAACTGGTCGATGTCGGGGTCGGCCTCATCAAACAGGTCGATGCGCTGAAACCAGTCACGGTACTGGCTGGTATCGTCGAACTGATCCAGCAGCCGGATGTAATCACGTCCCTGCTTGCCCCAGGCTGCCAGCAGCGGCTGGGCATGCAGGTGCAGGTCGGCATCACTGACCTGCTCCGGCATGCCTGCCTTGAGCGCCTGACGGCGACGGGTGCTACGCAACAGCTCCTTGCCGTCGATGATATCGGCCCAGTAGTGGCGACAGGGGTTATGCACACACAGCAATACCTGAGTGTGTCGGGCCAGTGCCGACAACGCTTCAATAAACTGCTGCGGCAGTGCCGAGATACCGAAAATGATCACCCGGCGTGGCACAGCGCGAGGGCGTTGTGTCAGTTGGCTGCAGGCGGTGAGAAACTGCTGATGCAGATCGGCACGACTCAGGTTGAGCTGAGCTGCGTCCATGTCGGCGCGGATCGCACGCCACAGCAGCGGCTGCCAGCGCTGTTCTTCCGGCAGCGGCTGCTCCTGACCCTGGGCATCGATCAGCAGGTCCCGCCCCTCGGCCCAGGCACTGAGCCAGTCGGCGCGGTAGACCTGATACTGGTCAAAGAGATCGGCCAGACGCTCGGCCAGCTGGTATTCCTTGCGCGCGGTCAGATCGTCGGCCAGAAAGCGCTGTAGTTGGACACATTCGGGCTGCTCGATCAGGCCGGGCAGCAGGCGCAACAGCCGCCAGGCCAGGCGCGACTTGTCATAGGGCGAGGTCTTGGGCACCCGATCGGCCCCCAGTACGGCCCGGTAGGCCTGCCAGAGAAACGCCGACGGCAACTGGATATCCAGCGCTGCGGCGATACCACAGCCGGGCTGTTCCGCGTCATCCGGCGCGCGCGCCAAGGCCAGCTGCAGCCACTGGGCAATCCCGTTGCTCTGCACCAGAATGGTTTCGTTTTCCAGTACACCCAACGGGTTGCTGCGCATCCAGTACACTAATAGCTCGCGTAGAGATTCCAGCCTGTTGCCGTGAATGATGGCCAGGCCCGCTTGCGTCTGACTCACGCGTTACACTCCCTTGTCCTGTGGATAAGTGATGATGACCGGCAGGTTCTACCACCTTGGTAGGCGTTGATGGAGGTCAATATCCAACAAACTGTTTACAGATTCGTACAGTTTATCACCGTACAATCCTTACCCAATACTCACGTCCCCGGTAATCAGGATTATGCCCCGCAGTACCCCAACCATCCGGCGCTATCTGCTCAATCGCACCTTTCTGTTTTCAGCGATCGGCTTTCTGGTATTACTGCTGGTGTGTCGCCAGGCCTATCAGGCCAGTGTGCGTGACAGCGCCGAGGAGATTGCCCATTCCGTCGCGGAGAGTACGTTCAACTCCATGTATCTGGTGATGAGCCAAGGCTGGACCCGCCAGCAGCTGGAACAGTTCATGCAACAGCTATCACGCCCGGAGCAGAATACCTCGCGCATGCATGTCCAGGTCTTTCGTGGCCAGACTGTTACCGATCTCTATGGCCCCATTGAGCAGCCACCACTGGGACCACAGATGCACCAGGCCATGCTCAGCGGCGAGCCCCGTGTACTCAGCAGCGGCAATCAGCACCGCTACCTGTACCCGCTGCAGGCGCAGGAAAAATGCCTGCAATGCCATACCAATGCCGCCGTGGGCGACAACCTGGGGCTGATCGAGGTCAGTCAGGACCTGACGCCTCAGATGGCGATTGCCAATCGTAACCTGCTGTATTATCTGTTGCTGCTCTCTCCCCTGCCCGCTCTGTTCGGATTTTGGGCCGTGCGCAGCGTCACACTCAAGGTCAACCACTCGGTCGATGAGCTCAACTACCGTATTTCCCGCGTCGAGTCACTGGGCGATTTGGGCGAGCTGTCCCGTGACCGCAAGGATCTGGGCTTCACCGAACTGAACCACATCTTTGCTCAGGTCGAAACCCTGGCCAGCCGTCTCAAGTCCGTTGCCGTCGACAAGGACCTGCTGGAATTCGAAATCCGGCTGCTGGAAAAGTTCGTGATCACCTCGGAAGTGGTGCGCGACTGGCGCGAGTATATCAACCTGCTGATGGTCGATATCAATCAGGTGATCCAGATCTACACCATGTTCTCAATCTTCAAAGTCGATGACGAACTGTTCGATCTGGAAATTTTCTGGCTGCGCCCACCGTCCAGCGAGACCCGGATGATGATGGAAGCCGCCGTGCTCAAGCGGTTGCGCAGCAATGACAGCTTTAACCTGCCCAGCGAAATCGTGATCCATCACAATCCTGTGCATTCAGACGGCGAACTGGTCTTGAATGCCGCCGAAATTGAGCTGCACACCAAGTCCCTGCTGGTGGAAACGCCCAAGATCGGTGGCATTGTCGGCATCGGCGTGCATGCCGATATTGTCAAGGACAGTACCAAGGTGCTGGTGCTGGAGAGCGTACTCTCGACCCTGCTCAATGTGGTTGGCTCGGTGAAGGCGATCTACAAGTACACCCGTGACCTGGAGTATTACGCCACCCGTGACCCGCTGACCAACCTCTACAACCAGCGCATGTTCTGGGAACTGCTCGACTATGAACTGGACCGCTGCCAGCGCCACGACTACCCCGTCGCCCTGTTGCTGATTGACCTGGACAACTTCAAGGCGATCAACGACGGCTATGGCCATGCAGCCGGCGACAAGCTGCTGCAGCAGTTGTCCCTGGCCATGCAGCAGCAGCTGCGTACCGGTGATATTCTGGCCCGCTATGGCGGCGATGAGTTCGTCGTGGTGCTGCCTGAAACCTCGGCCAGCCAGACCGAGGAGATTTCCGAACGCCTGCTGTCCTGTCTGCAGAATTTTGCGCTTGAGCTTGATCAGGGCGCTACCGTCCGCGTGACCGGGTCCATCGGTGTGGGACTCTTCCCCGACCATGCGGACAACCGCAAGGACCTGTTCATGTTTGTGGATAACCTGATGTATCGCGCCAAGAGCCAGGGCAAGAATCGCATCAGCCTGCCGCACAAGAATGATGTGGCGGATATTTTCCACGACATGAATCAGAAAATGCTGCTGGTCAACGAGGCCATCGAAAACCGCAGCGTGATCCCGGTGTTCCAGCCGATTCAACCGCTGGAGGATGGCATACCGGCGGTCGAGGTGCTGAGCCGTATTCAGCTGCCCGACCAGAGCCTGCTGTCCGCCAGCGAGTTTATCGAGATCGCCGAGTCCATGGGCAAGGTGCATCAGCTGGATTATATCATGATCGAAAAAACCTTTGTGGCGGCCAATGACAGCGCCTATGAGGGCCTGATCTTCATCAACCTGTCGCCCCGGGCCGTGCTGGTACGCGATTTCCTCAGCACCCTGCATGCACTGACCCAGCGCTACAATATCCTGCCCGACCGTATCGTGTTTGAAATCACGGAACGGGATACTGTCAAGAGCATGGGTGTGCTGGAACGTTTTGTGCGCAGCCTGAAGGATTCCGGCTATCGTCTGGCCATCGACGATTTCGGCTCAGGTTTCTCGTCGTTTCATTATCTGAAATACCTGCCGATCGACTATGTAAAAATCGAGGGTGAGTTCATTGCCAATATGGGCAACGACCCCAAGGACATGGCCTTTGTCGTCAGCATTACCGAACTGGCGCAAAAGCTGAATTTGAAGACGGTGGCGGAATTCGTGGAAACCGAAGACGTGCTGGAGCTGGTGCGCTCAGTGGGTATCGACTATGCCCAAGGCTACCATATTGCACGTCCCAGTCGGACGCTGCCGGGGCCCTAAGCCCCGGCACTCACCTTATTTTACCTTGGCGATCAGGGCATCAATTTCGGCCACGATCAGATCAGACAGTTTGCAGACCTCGCGATACTTGGCCTCGGCCTGCTGCAGCTGCTGCCGTTCCTTGGCTTCCAGGATCTCGCCGATCAGTTGGTGCAGGCGATCATGCGGCTGCTCGATCGCCGCCATGGCGCCCGAGCGGCCATAGCGCTCAAGGCCCACGCCGTAGAACCAGCGGCCAAAGTCACACTCATGTGAGGAGACCGCCTGGCCATGGGGAATCTCGGCCTGGCCATCGAGAAAGGCCCGCAAGCGCAGCTTCCAGGCCTGGTGCGCAGCACGTGCCACTTCCAGCTCTATCACATCATCCTGCTGCACCTTGAAACGCCGGATGATCCGCATCAGTTGAGCCAGCTCGGTCCCGATACTGGCCGTGGATGTGAGGATATCCTCGGCACCGACGGAGGTTTCCTCGGCACCACCACTGATACGCACGATAGACTCACTGATGGTTTCACTGACCTGGGTCTGCTCCTCGGCGGCTGAAGCAATCTGTGCCGTCATGTCACGAATCTGGTCCATGGCATGCATGATCGCCTGCAGTGCTTCCCCTGCCCGTGCCGCCGTCTCCACCGTCCTTTCCGATTGCTGCTGACTCTGTTCGATCACGGCGACCGTGCGCCCGGTACCCTCTTTCAACGCCGAGATCATTTCATTCACTTCGGCGGTCGAGTTTTGAGTACGATGTGCCAGTGCACGCACTTCATCTGCAACAACGGCAAATCCACGTCCCTGTTCGCCAGCCCTGGCCGCTTCGATCGCGGCATTCAAAGCCAACAGATTGGTCTGATCGGCAATATCCCGAATCACGTCCAGGATGCTATTGATCCGCTCACTGCGATCTTCAACATCACGCACCACCGACATCATGGAAGTGACGTCCTCGGCCAGCGCATGGATTGCGTCGATCGCCTCACCCACGACCCGATTCCCCAACAGGGCCTGCTGATCGGCCTGCTGAGTAACATCTGCAGAGCCTGCCGCACTGCGTGCCACCTCCTGTGCCGTGGCCGCCATTTCATTCATGGCGGTGGCAATTTCGCCGGTCTCCTGCCGCTGCCGATTGGCCAGATCCAGTGTATGGTCACTGACATCAAACAGATGTGAGCCCGACGACGACACCGATGCAACCGAGCACATCAACTCCTTGATCAGCTGCTCAATCTGGCTGATGAACTGGTTGAACTCCTCCGCAATGGCTGTCAGTTCGTTACGGCCATTCACCGGCAGGCGCTGAGTCAGATCACCTTCACCTGTCGATATATCCTTCATCGCCAGCTGGATACCCCGCAGGGGCTTGGAAACACTGTGGCTGATCAACCAGGCCACCAGAATACCAATCAGCAGGAAGCCAACGATGATCACAACCAGTTCCATCAGGGCATGCTCGTAACGCTCGATATACTCGGTACGGTCCATAGCCAGTGTCATGACACCCACAGGGGTGCCGGAAAAGTCCTGTACCGCTCGTGCGTAGAGCGCAACCGGACGCCCCTCCAGTGCCGCCGTCATGGTTTCAGCCTCCCCGCTGAGCGCTGACTGCAGCTGCTCCGGGGACAGCAGAAGCTGCTCGCCCCAGGTGGAAGCATGGGTTTCAAAACGCCCCCCTTGATTCAACACCAGGGCCACATCCAGTCCCGTATCGGCTTTCAGCTGGTGGAAAAAGGCATCACCCAGCGAAAAGCCAAACTCGATGGAGCCCCAATGCATGCCATCCACACGAACAGGCACCAGACCACGAATCCCCAAGCCGGCAACGCCCTGTTCGATACCACTCACCGCCTGCCCACTACGGTTGGTCTCCAGCACGGTCTGGCGAAAGCCGGACAGGTCATCGCCATATTTTTCGGGACGGTGTAGCCTCAGCCAGGAGGTTGCCGGCGGTGTATGAAACTGAAACTGACGCAAGCCAAAATCCGATTTCAGCGTTGCAAAGGCTTGAGTAAACTCCGCTTCAACCGCAGACCGGTTGCCTTCCCGCAACAGTTTGTGAATATGCGGCTGATTCGCTACCAGTGTTGCCATCGCCGTAGCCAGACGACGCTCCGCCTCGATACGTCCCTGCAACTCCTCGAAATGCACCTGTAACTCACGGAGTTCAGCTGATTCGATCAACCCCTTGAGATCGCGATTCACACCCGGTAGCACCACAGCCGCTACCAGTGCCAGCAGAATGCAGAAACCGCCCACGACGCGCATGCGGATACTCAAACGCTCAAGCATATATATATATCCTTTTATACTTACTTTATTCCAAAGAATAGCTTCCAGTGCCGCAATCCAGAATAGCAGAGAAGGCAAACATTGATATGGATGTCATATAACTGCCAAGGCAACTTCACCCGGCTGTCACTCCTCCAGAGTAATGTTCCGGCAAAGTCCTTGAGAGAACGATGATGATTAATCTGACCGGCAAGAAAGGGATCGTGTTTGGCATCGCCAATGACAAGAGTATCGCCTATGGCTGTGCATCGGCTTTGCAGGCTCTGGGGGCCGAACTCTGCGTCACCTATCTGAACGAGAAGGCACGTCCGCATGTTGCACCACTGGCAGACCAGCTGGGGGCCAGCCTGGTGCTCCCCTGCAACGTCGATACTGCGGGGGAGCTTGAGGCCGTTTTTTCACGTGTACAGGAAGAGTGGGGGCAGCTGGATTTTGTAATTCATTCCATCGCCTGGTCTCCCCTGGATGAGTTGCACGGCCAGCTGCTGGACTCATCGGCAGAGGGCTTTTGCAAGGCGATGGACATTTCCTGCCACTCCTTCATCCGCATGGCCCGACTGGCCAAGCCCCTGATGTCCAGTGGCGGTGCGCTGATTACCATGAGTTAT
>Ga0193959_1000429_pt1 | contig 16768 bp, 12 predicted proteins | sample FB_2_MG_FD_140333 | JGI IMG/M metagenome (GOLD analysis project Ga0193959, IMG submission 140333) | Microbial mat bacterial communities from the Broadkill River, Lewes, Delaware, United States - FB_2_MG | ecosystem: Environmental > Aquatic > Freshwater > River > Microbial mats | place: USA... | reverse complement strand
CTTTATGTTGATAATGCCACTTGGGGGTATATGACACTCTCAATCATTGCTGACTTTTTATTTGGTCTTATGATAGCTTTGGCACTTTTTGTAAAACAACCATTTTGTAGAATCTGTCCTATGCTTCCAATGCAAACTGTGTTTAAAAAATTTGGACTTTTTAGATTAGTAAAAAATGGTTCAAGCAAATGTGATTCTTGTTCAAACTGTGTTAGTGCATGTCCGATGGATATCTATGAGATCCAACAAACACAAGATAACAAAAATATCACTTTTGCAGACTGTACACTGTGTGGTAGATGTGTTGAATTTTGTCCTCATGATGATGTTATGAGTTTAAAATACGGACCTCTTACAGCTTTTAGTTCATCAAAAAACTACTTCAAAAAAAGAGTAAAAATAGATAAGTGGTGGAGTAAGTAGAGTTGGAAGCAGTTACACTTGGTTCTTTGTTTTTACTTGGTCTTAGTTATGGCTCAACAGCGTGTATGTTTACATGCATGCCATTTCTAAGCCCGCTTATGATCACAAACTCCTCTTCGCTTAAGAGTAGTTTTGGTGTACTGATTCCATTTTCATTTGGAAGAGTTGTAAGTTACACATCGATCGCCATAGTATCTTTTTACAGTGCTATTTGGATAAAAAGTATCATTAACAACGAAGCGGTTTCACAAACTATCTTGGGATCAACTACAATAATTATCGCAATTTTTATACTTTTTAATTCATCAAGGAGTTCTTGCTGCACCAGTACAACTAAAAATGTTTCAAATAAGATCGGCTACTTTGTCTTAGGCTTTGGTATATCGCTAAATCCTTGTATTCCTGTTATGAGTCTCATCTCAGTATCGATCAACGCAAATGAGCTTTATCAAGCACTTCTTTTTGGAGTAGTTTTTGGTATTGGCGCTGTTAGTGCATCTTTTTTAGTCTTTGGAATCATAATCTCAAAAATGGCAAAAGGTGTAGTAGAAGAGTTTTCAAAATATAAAAACATTATAGAAAAAACAGCTGGTGTACTGCTTTTAATAGTAGGAATATCTGCATTTAACGGATGGTTGTCATTATAGAGTTTAAACTTCTTTTATCTTGCAAAAGTGTACAATTTCATAAAAAGTTTGAGTATGAGTAGATATTTATCATCTTTTATCGCTACAACGATCATATACACGGGGCTAATTGCTAGTGTAATTTTACTTTCTCCAAAACATGAAAATATATCTGATAAAGATGTTGAAAAGCCAATTCTTATAAGTGTCAATATGTTAGTTCAGCCTAAAGTTGTTAAAGAGGTTAAAAAGCCTGAACCTAAAAAGGTTGTAAAACCAGAGCCAAAGAAAAAACCAGAACCCAAGCCAAAGCCTAAACCTGTGGAAAAAAAGATCATACCTTTAAAGAAGGCTGAGAAAATAAAAGAGCCAGAACCAAAACCTGAACCAGAGGTTAAAGAAGAGACTGTAAAAAAAGATAATACAGAAGATAGACCAGTCCAAGAGCCTGTAAGTCAACCTCAAGTTAAAAGACAAACCATAACAAGAGAAGAAAATAAAATAACTCAAGATGAGATAAAAGCAAAACAAAATCTTTTCTTTACCGAAGTTAGAAAAAGGATTGATCAAAATAAGTCATACCCAAGAATTGCAAGACGCAGAGGAATCGAAGCTGAAGTTGAAGTAAGTTTTTATATTCAAAGTGATGGAAATGTTAAAAACATAAAATTTTTATCTGGTAAAAGAATATTTAAAAAATCTATTGAAAAGGCTATAGAAGATAGCTTTCCAATGGAAGTTGACAACTCTATTTTCAAGTTTCCTAAAAAGTTTAAAATAACTATCAAATATATATTAAGCTAGTATAATAAAAGTGCTATAATAACTATAAAGACGATAATGGGAGTGTATTATGGGGCATAAGTATACAATTTTAGTAGTAGATGACACACCTGAAAATATAAACTTACTTTACAATATATTACAAGACACATATAAAATAAAAGCAGCAGCAAATGGTAGAAAAGCATTAGATATATTAAAAAATGACAGTAGTATCGACATGGTTCTACTAGATATCATGATGCCTGATATGGATGGATATGAAGTATGTACACATATAAAAAATAATCCTTTAACTACGCATATACCTATTATTTTCATTACAGCTCTAAGTGAATATGGTAATGAAGAAAAGGGTCTTACTCTAGGTGCAGTTGATTATATAACAAAACCTATAAACCCAGCAATAACACGCGCTAGAATAAAAACCAACTTAGCCCTCTATGATCAGAGTAGAGAACTAGAACGAAAAGTAAAAGAACGTACAAAAGAACTTAAAGAATCCCGTCTATCTATTATAAGACAACTAGGGCGAGCTTCTGAATTTAAAGATAATGATACTGGATCACATATAGTTCGTATGAGTCACTATACAAGACTTATATGTGAATCTATAGTAGGAGGTTCTACAGAGTGGAGTGATCTTATGTTTCAAGCGGCACCAATGCATGATGTAGGGAAAATAGGTATTCCAGATGAAGTTCTTTTAAAAAATGGAAAGCTAAATGAAGAAGAATGGTCTCTTATGAAAAAACATCCGATTTTTGGAGCTGAAATTATTGGAGATCATGATTCTAAACTACTCCAACTATCTAAAGAAATTGCACTAACACATCATGAAAAATGGGATGGTTCAGGCTACCCGTCAGGCCTTTCTGGCGAAGATATCCCTTTAAGTGGTAGAATAGTATCTGTTGCAGATATTTTTGATGCATTAACAACTGAAAGACCATACAAAAAAGCATGGAGTGTTGAAGATGCAATTACATATATAAATAAAGAAGCTAACGTTACTTTTGATCCAAATATAGTTGATCACTTTAATAAAGTTCTTCCTCAGATCAAAAAATATAAAAAAAAATTTACTGATACTCTAAATGTACATGAGATTTCAGATTTAGATTATTGAAATTATTTATTCATAACTGTTTTCAATAATTTCTGACCAACTTCAAGTGCTTTATCATTGTCAAACTTTTCAACATAATACTCAAGTTCTTTTATTAAAGAGCTATAGCAATTGATACCAGAAATATTTTTTATATCATCTATTACATCTAAAGCTTGTGCATCGTAATCACTTATTAGCCCATTTATTTTTTCTATTAATAAAATTGCTTTATCTTTATCCAAATCCATACTACAGTTATCAGCCGTATTTTGGCTGTCTATAATTTTTAAACTACTTAGTAATGGGTTTAATATATCTAGAACATCCAAATAAAGTTCTTTTATAGTAGATTCTTCAAGGTTGTTTTTACATGCGTCATTCAACTTAGAAGAGCTATTATATAATTTTGTAGCACCTATAGTTCCTGCTACTCCTTTTAAAGTATGTATACTACGTTCAGCAGTCTTAAAGTCACCATTATTGTATGTTTTTTTGAACTCTTGTGCAAAATCATATCCATTAGTATCTCTAAATTTTCTAAGTAATTTTAAATATAGAGCTTTGTTATTTTGAACAATATCTAATCCTTTATCTATATCTAACCCTTCTATCTTTGGAATTCCATTAGACTCATTTTCTTTTGATATTGATGTATTAAACTTAACTAAGCCTGATGGTTTGATCCATTTAGCCATTTTAGAGAACATATCTAAGTAGCGTATAGGTTTAATAATTTGGTCATTCATACCTGATTCTATAGCTTTCTCAATATCAGTTTGCATAACATTTGCAGTTAATGCTAATATTGGGATATCTTTATATTCTTCTTTTTTACGTATCTGCTTAGTTGCTTCATAACCATCCATTATAGGCATTTGACAATCCATTAAAATACCATCAAATTTCTCTTTATCAAGCTTTCCAATAGCTTCTATCCCATTTGATGCTACAACAACTGAAATACCACCTTTTTCAAGCAGATCAACTGCTAATTCTTGGTTAATTTCATTATCCTCCACAAGTAAAACTTTTGCTCCCTTGAGATCTTCTAAAAATCCACTGATGTATGACGTATTTAGAGTTGGTTTAACTGAATCATTTTTTTTCTTAAAGATTTTAACTACAATATCATTCAACTTAGATAGGCATATAGGTTTACTTAGATAACCATCTATTTTAAGTCCACTAAATGCTTCTTTAACTTCTATCATATTATGAGCAGTAACAACTATAACTTTTGGTTGCTTTTGTAAGTTAGTGTTTTCTTGTATCTTTTTTATAAATTCAACACCATCTTGACCTCTCATTAACCAATCTGTAATTACTAAATCAAAAGGTTTTTTTGTTTCCTTAAAATACTTTAATGCATCTTCTGTATTAGTTGCAGTAGTTAAGTTATATCCTATTTTCTTCCATGTTTCTTCAAATACCTGACGTATTACATCATGATCATCTACAAATAAAACATTAAGCTCATTAAATAATGTTTCTAACTTTTGTTTTAAAGCATTTTTATCAATAGTATAAGGTATACTAAAATGAAATTTACTGCCCTTTCCAAGTTCACTCTCTACCCATATCTTGCCATCCATTAATTCTAAGAGACGCTTAGTTATCACAAGTCCTAAACCTGTACCTCCAAAACTACGAGTTGTAGATGTGTCACCTTGTACAAATGCATTAAAAAGCTTGCTTAATTGCTCTTGACTCATACCAATACCGTTATCTTCTACTGAAAAGTGTAAAATAACTTTTTCATCTTCGTATTTTTGCACTTCTACCCGTACAATAATATCGCTCTCTTGCTTATCTGTAAACTTAATAGCATTACTAACAAGGTTTAAAAAAATTTGACGAAGTCTTAGAGGATCACCAATAAGTTTTTGTGGAGTTTCAGGATTTATCCAATATGTAAGATTAATGTTTTTATCTTTAAGTAAAAAAGATATAGAATCTTTTAACTCTTCTAGTACATCACTAAAGTCAAAAGATATTTTTTCAACATTTAGCTTTCCTGATTCTATCTTAGACATATCCAATATATCGTTTAGTATTCCTAGTAACAACTCAGAAGAACGATAAATTTTATTTAGGTAGTTTCTCTGTTTTTTTTCAAGATCAGTATCAAGAACAAGATGGGTCATACCCATTATAGCATTCATTGGTGTTCTAATTTCGTGACTCATATTTGCTAAAAAATCAGACTTAACTTTTGCTGCAGCTTCTGCTTCCTCTTTAGCAATAATAATCTCATTTTCTGCTTTTACATGTTCGGTTACATCTTCCAAAATACCATTAATGGATATACAATTACCATTATTATCTCTAATTGCAAAACTAGTTGATTTACAAAACCTTTTTGTACCATCTGGATGAGTAAAAGAAAGTTGAATCTGAGATGAGCTATCTCTACCATCAACAATTCTGTCCACATGGACCATAGCTTTTTCAATATCTTGCGGATCCCATTTAATTGTGGTTGTCCAAGGTTTATTTACAACATCATCAATCTGTATTCCAAATATTTTCTCAACAGCTGGAGTTATAAAACTTACTACTGCACTTTTTGGTTCATAAGAGAACATTGCAAAGTAATCACCAATATTTTCTATAAAATTCCTATATACCTGTGCAACCTTTTCATACTGAGTAATATCTTCTATAAGCCCCTCTATCTTTATAAACTCACCGTTAACACCTCTTACTGCATAACTTGTATTACTAACAATTTTATGTGAGCCATCTTTACTTTTTAAATATAGAGTACTAGTGGTAAAATCTTTTACTCCATTTTTTAAAATTTCTACATTAGCATGCAATTGTTTTATTGAAGAGTCTTCCCAGTCAACCATTTTATGCCACTGACAACCGATCAATTCAAATGATTCATAGCCAAATATTTTTGAAGTAGCTTCACTTGCAAACAGTACAGTATCATTTCTCGCGTCAATAGAATAAATAACAAATTCTTGACCAAAGTTTTTAATAAAACGCTGATAATTTTTCTGAAGCTGATCAAATGCTTGTGAACGCTCTTCAACTTCCCCTTCAAGTTTATTTTTATTTTCTAAAAGTTGATCTTCATATATTTTTCTTTGCGTTATATCTTTAACATTAATTAAAATATGTTTTTCATCAGGCATTAACTTCATATTAAAACTAAAATAAGAATTTTTTCCGTCCTTTCTTGGACATGTTTTATCAAGATTATTATAATAGCCATTTTTTATAACTTCACTTAGTGCTTCTTTGACTCTTTCTATCTCACTTGGTATTGTTAAAGCTAAGCAATTAAAGTTTATTAGTTCATCATATGTAAAACCTGTCATCTTAATAAAAGCGTTATTAAACTTTAAGAAGTTTGTTTCTAAATCTGTAATGAGAATCCCATCACCTGATGTATTATAAATTGTCTCAAGTTCTTCTTTTGATTGCTTTAACTCATTTGCATATTCATATTCAACAGTAATGTCTTTAAAAATTCCAAGAGTCCCAATAGTCTTTCCTTGTTGATTTTTTAAAGGTACTTTAGATGTTTCAATAACTCCTGTACTACCATCACTCAAAGTAAATTTTTCAATTTCATGTAGTTTTTCTTTACCTGAATCAACTACTTCTTTATCATCATTACGATAGGACTCAGCATATTCTTTCCAAGGCATATCGAAATCTGTTTTACCTATAATATCAGACTCATTTTCTAAGTTAGCATCATTTATAATCTGCTTATTTGCTCCAAGGTAATGTCCATCAGTATCTTTCCAAAAAACACGTAAAGGTATAGAGTTGATTATTGTATTTAGCAACAAGCTCTTATTTTTAAGCTTGTCTTCTTGTTTTTTTCTATCTGTTATATCGCGCAATAATGATAATACTAGACCACCTTCTAGATCCGTATAACTACTTGATACTTCTAACTCTATCAAGCTACCATTTTTACATTTGTGCTTTGTTTCAAAAAGATCACTACCATCTTCTAATAATTTTTTAACTTGTTTTTTTAGATTGTTTTCATCATATAATATATCAAATTCAGAGACATTAGTCCCAATGATTTCATCTTTAGAATAGCCTGTCATGTTACAGTATGAATCATTTACATCAACTATAATCCCTTCCATGTTTACAAGCCAATATCCATCACGAATAGTTCTAAATAATGCTAGGGAGCGTTTTTTTTCTATTTCAACTTTTTTTTCTAAATCAAGAATATGATTATCCATAAATACTCCAGATTAGTCTGTTTTAGAAAGTAAAAACTCAGCAAATAGTTTATCTTCTTTTGTAGTATGTTCTAAGAACCAATTCACAAGAAAGTCAATAACCTCCTCAGCTTCATTACCTTTAGATAAGTTAAGTAGTTTATACTGTTCTATACTTAACCTTTGTATTAAATCAAAATGGTGATTTTTATGATTTTCATACTCTGGATAGTTACTATGCAACATCATTCTCTCTTCACTTTTAAAATGAAATCTTGCATATGCATCAAGTTCAGAAACGAGTGCTTCTATATATATCTTATCTTCTTTACTTTTAATTGCTTCAATTATATTTTTGATTAAATTCAAAAAATAATGATGTTGTAAATCTATATCTTCTATACCGAGTTCATACTTTTTGTCCCATAATACATCAAACATTTTAGTTCCTATCAAAATAACCATAAATTGGAATTATAAATTATTGTATCATTTTTCATATCAGATACTCAATAAAATATAAACTACCTTACTATGATGTAACATTTAAAGCATGTATTAACTTAATATAACTAGTTATTTTTCTTAAATACTCTTTTAAGTTTTTTAGAGTAATCTTAATAATATATTTTATATATTATTAATAAAAGGAACTTAATGATAAAAGACACTCTTAGTAGTTATAAAACAAAGTTTATAGCAATATACGTTGTTGGCGTATTGATTGTTTTATCTTTAATATATATAGAGTTTAAACTCGAGGATAAAAGTGATGTTACTTCTATCTCAAAACTTCATTTTAAAAATAAATTCAATGAGCGGGAAGAGTATTTTCATGAGTTTTTCTACCCATACTTTTCATCTATAAAAGCTCTTAACAATAATCAAGTCTTTAAAGAATTTATAAATAACAATACTAATAAAAAAATAATTGAAAATATTTTTCTACAAACAAAAAGGTCCCTGCCTTGTCTTCAACAAATTAGATATATAGATAAAGAGGGGAAAGAAATTATAAAGGTTGATGGAACTCCAACAGGGTTATATCATGAAAAGTCTATATCTAAAATAGCATCACAAAGTGAACTTAAAAATAAATCTAATAGATACTATTTTAAAGACTTTATCAAGCTCGAAGATACAAAAGTAGGTATATCAAAAATAGATCTTAATATAGAAAACGGAAAAGTTATAACTCCAAAACAACCAATAATAAGATTTGGTATAGCTGTTTATGATAAAAATAAAAAACTAAAAGGAACTGTAGTTTATAATATTTGCCTTATTACTTTTTTTAAACTCATTAATAAAACTACACTTTACCATATCCACCTAGTATCTGGTAGTGGTTCATATATGAACCATCACAATAAAAATTATGGGCTTTTAGGAGAAGATACAAACTATTCTCTAAAAGATGAATTTCCAAATAAATATAAAGAAATACTAACTTACAATGAGTATTTTGGAGAAAAATTTTATGTTTCAAAAATTTCTAATTTTGACAATGGACAAGATCTTAGATTACTACTTGAATTAAAATTTGATCAACTATCTAAACAGAAAAAAGATACTGAAAATAATTTTTTAATTTTAGCACTAATATTATCTGCATTAGTATTGCCATTAGTTATATATTTAGCAAAAATTCCTGATTTACTAAATAAAAAAGCTAAAGAAAGCAAGTACAATAACCATTTAACTAATCTTCCTAACCGACTCTCATTAATGCAAGATCTACAAGATAATAAATATGAAAATTCTATTATTATTTTGATCTCACTTAGTAATGTTATTAAAATTCAAAATACATATGGTCACGATATATCTGATGAACTAATATTAAGTATATCAGATTATTTAGTGAACTATGATGATAAAAATATAGAAAAAATTTATATGAATAATTATCATGTATTTTCATTTAAATATAAATACACAAATGATAAAACTCTAAATAAATTTTTAAAAAAATTTCAAGATGAATTTGAGCATAAAGTATTTAAAGTGTGTATAATGCCTATAGAATTTTCTGTACACACAACTATAGGTATAAGTGACCCTTACAACTTAAATAACTCAATAGATGAACTACAAGAAGCAGAAAATGCTTTAGACAAAGCTATAGAGACTAAAACTAGTTATTTAATATATGGTACTGAACATAAAAAAAACATAGAACAAAACAGAAAAAATTTACTTGCAGCCCAAGAGATAAAAATAGCACTAGACAAAGACTCTTTTGTAATATTTTTTCAACCAATCTACAACAATAAAACAAAAAAAATAGAAAAATACGAGTGTCTTGTAAGAATGAATCATGAAAATGAGATCAAAACACCTGATAAATTTCTACAAATTTCAAAAGATATAAATAAATACGAGTTAATATCATATATTGTTGTAGAAAAATCATGTAGATACTTTTCAGATAAAGATTATGAATTTTCAATTAACCTAAGTATACTAGATATAGAAAATATAGATTTTCAAAAATATTTATTTGACACTATAGAAAAGTTTGATGTTAGTTCTAAAATTGTGCTTGAGATAGTTGAATCTGAGGGTATAGAAAATTATGATGAGTTTTTTACTTTTATTAAAAAAGCAAAAAATATTGGCTGTAAAATAGCTATAGATGACTTTGGTACTGGTTATTCAAATTTTGAATACATTATTAGGTTGAGCGAATATATCGACTACCTAAAAATTGATGGTGTTCTCATAAAAAACATTGTTAATGATGTTAAAAATCAAACATTAGTTGGAAGTTTAAAATTTTTATGTAACCATCTTAATATTAGGATCATAGCAGAGTATGTTGAGAACAAAGAAACTATAGAGTATCTTACATATATGGGTATTGAATACTCACAAGGGTATTTTATAGGTAAGCCAGAAAGTGAAATAATCTCATAAAATAACCTTAAAGAGAATTAAACTAAAAGCCATAACAGCCATGCCCATAACTATACCTAAAATAGTAGTATGCGCATTTCCATATATTCTTGCTGCTGGTAATAGTTCATCAAAACTAATATAAATCATTATACCTGCAACCATTCCAAATGTTATGCCTAGTGTAAGTTCACCCATTAAAGGAAGTAAAATAAAAAAACCTACTAAAGCCCCGATTGGTTCGGCTAATCCACTTCCAAAAGCATAATAAAAAGCTTTCTTTTTATCTCCTGTTGCATGATAGATCGGAAGACTTACAGCCATTCCTTCAGGTATATTATGAATTGCAATTGCCAAAGCTATTGGTATACCAAGAGCCAAGCCATCAAGAGCAGAAATAAATGTAGCAAAACCTTCAGGAAAATTATGAATACCTATAGCAATAGCGGTAAATACACCCGTTCGCCTAAGCGCATTAGTACTAGCCTTTATAGAAGTATCTGCCTTTAATTCACGAAGTTCATTTTGTGATTTTAACTCATGTGGATTAACATCATCAGGTATAAATCTATCTATAATTGCTGCTAGTGCGATACCACAAAAGAAAGTTACAAGAGCTAAACTCTCTCCTATAATCTCGCCATATAAAGGAGTAAAAGCATCTTCTGATTTTATAAGGATCTCCATAAATGAGATATAGATCATAACACCAGCTGAAAATCCCATTCCAATGGATAAAAATTTATAGTTATTTGTTTTTGAAAAAAATGCAAGTATCGCACCTATTCCTGTTGAGAGTCCTGCTAAAACTGTTAAAAGTAAAGCAGGAAAAAAAACCTCAGGTGTTAACTCTTGCATAGGTTAGTTGATGTTTTTCTTTATCTCGTCAATAAACTCATGAATATCATCATAAAGGTCTTGTAAATCCTCTTCATGCTCTACCTCATCAGCTAAAATTTGAGATGCTATATCGTATGTAACTATATCTTTGTCACGAGTAAGATCAACTATTTCAGAATATACACTGATAGCACATTGTTCACCTTTGATCGCTTGTTCTAATACTGCTAATACATCTGGATTTTCTGGAGCTTCATAATCACAGTTTGAATACTTTGTCCAATCATTAGGATGAAGTGCTGGAGTACCGCCAAGTTGAAGCATACGATCAGCTACCATGTTAGCATGTCGTAACTCATCTGCTGCATGTTGATCAAGTTCAGCTATAGCAGCATCTTTCATCAAACCCTTGACCACTTTTGATTCTATAAAGTACTGATAGTAAGCTAACCACTCATCACAATAAGCTTTATTTAAAAGCTCTGTTACTTTTTCTGCTTCTATACCTTTAAGTATTGATATACCACGCTTTGCCATAAGAATCTCCTTTAGTTAAGATTCTCCTATTATAAGAAATTAATTTTAAAGGAAAATAATTCTTACTTACTAGTTTATTTTTTTTCTTTTCTAAACCTTATCATTTTAAAACGTTCACCTAAGAAGTTTGGCATGATCAGCATCTTAACTTTTTCAAGTTCTTGTTTATAGATCTTTTCGTCTACATTCTCTTTCAACATCTCAAGAAGTTCAAGTATTCCTATATCTACAAGTGCCGTCATCTGAGCTTTAAGCTCTACAAACTCAACTCCTGCTTCGTCATAAGCATCTTTTACATGTTCGAAGGTAACATCGTAAGTTATGTCAGTATTTCCAAAAAGTTCATCTCTTTTAATTTCATTACCATCTTCATCCTCTTTTTGAAAAAAAGGTATGACCTCGTGCTTTTTGTACACACGAAGAGAAAAGTCTGGGCGAGCTTTCATCTCACCATAGTCAAAACTCATAAACTCAAACTTATCAGCACAACTAGCCATCTCTTTGGCAAACTCCTCATAACCTACAGCTATCTCACCTCTATCTTTTTGATACTTTTCAGCCTTATATTTAACCCACTCATCATCTTGGTCAAACTCTACGTTATGATCATCTTCAACACGTGCAGTCTTACCTTTATAGTAAAGCTCACAAGGAAATGCATCAAAAATCTCATTTGCTATAAAAAAAGCATTTTCACACTTTAACTCACTCAAAGATTTATAGTGGGTTAAACTCACAGCATCTCCAAAACTCTCTAAAAAGTAGTTTTTTTGAAACTCTTGCAAGTTATCAAAACGTTCTATGATCACAAACTTTAAACTATCAAGCAAAGCTGGACGAAGCGTATATATAAATTGAACAACATCAGCTAAAAAATACCCGTGGTGTGCACCGATCTCACATATAACACTATTTTTTTTTAAAAAACCATCGTCTACCAAAGAGATTATATGCTTTGCAATAGATCCACCAAAAAACCTACTTGTACTTACAGCTGTATAAAAATCACCCTCTTTACCGATCTCTTTATAACTAGAATAATACCCCTCTTCACCATATAACCACTCAGTCATATATTCGCTAAATTTTCTATCCATCAAATCTCTTAATCTTTCTTATACATCTCATAAAGAGTTAGTAGTTCTAACTGTTTATCTATCTCATATATTTTTGAGTCAATCTCAGACATTTTATAAGAGTTATCTAGTAACTCTACATCATACTCAGTTTTATATCCTGCCTTAAACAACTCTCTTGTTTCATCTACAAGCTTTTTGTATATGAACTTATTTTCTATACTAAGATTTATTTTTTTAGCTAAATTATCTACATTTTGAACAACTTGATCATATAAAGCACCAAGCTCACGTTTTTTGTCTTCTAAAACAACTTTTGACTTTAAATAATCCACTTTTGAAGATGAAATATCATCAAAAGTATTTATATCTAAGGGTATACTAGCTTTTATACCATAGTTATATGATCTATTTTCGGGCCTATTAAAAGTACCAAACATTATAGTTTCATCATTCCAAGTATAACCAGCACTAAAGTTAACTTTTGGAAGATACTTTGCTATGGTTACATCTTTAAAGTACCTGTTCTTTTCAAGCTCACTATCACTCATTTTTAAAATAATATTATTTTCCAAAAACTCTTTTTTTGATATCTCACCAAGCTTTGGAACTGCAGCTTTTTTATAATCTTTATCGCTTAAAGCTTCAAACTTTGAGATTAAACGCTCTTTAGAAGTTTCTATATCGTATAGTGCCTGTATAATTTTGTTTCTATCTAGGATTGCATTATCTAAAAAGCTAGAATCTAGTTGACCATTTAAATATTGTTCTTTTTTTTGCTCTAATGCTATTTCAGCATTTCTTATTTGAAGATTTTGTCGTTTGATTCTTAGATCTGATTGTCGGATCTGCATAAGTATACTTATAGCATCTTTGATTAGTTTTCTTTTTGTTACATCTACTGAATAGTTAGCATACTCTCCACTAGCAGTAGCGTACTTTATGCCATAGTAGATTCCACCACTTTGAAAAATTGGCTGAGTCCATGTAACAGATGCACTCTGTTGATCCCATTCATTATCTAAAGCTGGAACTACTCCAGCCTGTCCAATATATGCTTCATCTTCTTGCTTGTTTTTACTAAAACTATAGTTAAACATAAAAGGAGATATCCATGAATCACGTAGTTTTGAACTCTCAGCTTCATTTTTTTCATAAGAGTATTCAAACTGCTGTTGCTTAGAGTCACTTATGTAACTTTCTAGTGATCCATTAACTTGTTCATCAGCACTAGATAAACTATATAGAGCTAAGAGCGCTGTCCAAAGACTTAAAACCTTCATCCATTTCCTCTTTTGTAATAGTTAATGGTGGTAAAAAGCGCAAAGTATTTCTTCCTGCTTTTAAGACCATAACACCATGTTCTCTTGCTTTATTTATTATAGCAGCTAAAGTATCCGCATCTTTTACACGAAGTCCGCACATCATACCTATACCAACCTTTTCAGTAAAAAGGTTGGTATATTTTTTGTATATTTTCTCAATGCCTTGGTTGAAAAATAGAGTATTGATCTCTAGATCGCCACTTTTTTTATACTTGCTTAGTATATCTACAACTGTACATGCCGCAGTAGTACTTAAATAGTTTCCACCAAATGTAGAACCATGGTCACCAGCACTTAGTACACCTTTAAGACTTGTCATAACTACACCTATAGGTACACCTCCTCCTAAACCTTTAGCTAAAGTGATAATGTCAGGCTCTATCTCATAAACCTGTGAAGCTAAAAATTCGCCCGTTCTGTATACACCTGTTTGAACTTCATCTACAATCAAGAGTACACCTTTTTCTTTAAGCATTTTTGCTAAAGCTTTAACTTCTTCTTTATCTTGAGGTTGTACACCACCCTCACCTTGAACAAGTTCGATCATAACTGCACAGGTATGATCATCTATTAGGCTTTCAACATGCTTCATATCATCTGCATAAACAAAACCATCAGGAAATGGTCCAAAGTAGTTATGCATGGATTCTTGACCCGTTGCTTTAACAGTAGTAATAGTACGACCGTGAAAAGATTGTTGAAGTGTGATCACTTTGTACTTAATGTCTTCTTGCTTAGGGCTTCCATCTATGCCACCCCATTTTCTAGCTATTTTTAAAGCACCTTCATTTGCTTCTGCACCGCTGTTTCCAAAGAAACACTGCATATCATATCCAGATGCTTCTACTATTTTTTGTGCAGCTTTTGCTTGTGGAGCAATATTGTAAAGGTTTGATATATGTGTAATATTTGAGATCTGCTCACTTATTGCATCGTTTAATTGTTTATTGGCATGACCTACACTACATACACCTATTCCAGATGTAAAATCTATATATTTTTTACCATTAGCATCTTCTAATGTTGCATTTTTTCCACTGACAAACTCTACATCTGCACGAGCATATGTAGGTAGTACATATTTTTTGTCTAATTCTTGAGTGTTCATAAATTAACCTAATTTTATTTAATTTTTAAACTTGATTATATCTAAAATAATCAAATAGCTTTTAGCCAAACCATCTCTTCTTGGTATATGGCACACTTACCTTCATAACTATGTAAAGATGTAGTTAAATTATTTACACCCTCAGTACCACTGTAAATAAGAACGCAATCCTCTCTTAAGTTATTGTTGACTTTTACTTCTAACTCAACTGAACCTATAGCTGACTCAACAATTACTTTATCATCATTTTTAAATCCATGTGATGCATTTAGATATACATGATTATCTCTTTTAAATTGTGAGTTTAAACTTTTTGCACTTTTTGGAGTGATCAAAAATAACTTTTCATTATCTGGGTCAAATGCTTCAAACTCTTCTAAAAATAAAAATTCTTCTGTGTCTGTATCGAAACCATCTTTATACGGGATTTCTTCTATACCTTGAACAATCAAATTACTTTCGTTTTTTATTTGTCCAAAGTTTTTAAAGTGTTTTAAGTACTCACTTTCACTTTTTATCTCTATATCAAACTCATCACAAAGATATCTGCTAAGTTCATATTCACTTATACCTAAGTCTGTATCTTTTTGTTTTGGCATTTCTAACATACTATTATGAGAAAAAGAGGTTCTAATATCACTTTTATAAAGAAAGTTTTTTGCAGGTATAACTAAGTTTGCAACTTTAGAGGTTTCATTTTCATACAGTCCAAAATAGATCAGGTTTTTTACCTTAGATATTTCGTTTTTTACACTTTGTGTATTTGGCATCTGTGAAAGAGGATTTGCGCCTTGAACAAATACAGTATCAAAATCAGAAAACTTTGTATCAACTTTTGAAACTAATTTTTTTGTTGTACTAAATGGTGATATAATCCTATCACTAGAATTACCAAGATATGCTACACCACATCCCTCTTTTCCAAACAGACCCAAATTAACAGCAAAAGCATCTATAGCACGCATAACTTCATCACCATTTCTATACTTTTGGATCCCTACTCCGCAAACTATAGCTACTTTTTTATCTTTAACCATAGCTAATATATCACCTATATCACCAAGCGTTACATCGATTTTATCAAGTGTAGCTTTTATCCTAATCGTTTGTGTAAGTTCATAAAAATCTTCATAATCACTTGCAAACTCTTTTAGATATTCTTCATCATGACCATGTTCTATATGCAAAAACCTACTAAGTAACATAGCAAATTCTAGATCACCACGAGGCTTTATCTGTACATAAATATCTGCCATCTTTGCAGCTTTTGTTTTTACAGGGTCAATTACTATCACTTTTTTATCTTTTAAAAGTGGCAGTAAATGTGAAGATGTTGTATGCGGATTTCTACCCCAAAGTATTACTACTTCAGATTTTTCTATTTGGGACAGAGGCATATTTTTGTTTGAACCACGTCCTTCTATGATTCCAGCTTCAGCCGCTCCATCACATAAATTCCCATCTGTTAATGTAGCTCCAAAAGATGCAAAGAAATGTTTTATAACACTTTGCATAAACCCAAAATTACCTGCACTTTTATAATGAAGTAATTTATCTTTTTCACATGAATTAATGATCTCTTTTAGTTTTAAAAGAGCCTCATCCATAGAGATCTCTTTGCCTTCATATATTGGACTTTGTATCTGTTTAAACTCTTCGTAATGATTTAAATGCGGACATAAAAAGCCTTTTGTGTGTCCTGACTTTTGAGCAGTAATATGACTATCTTCATAAACTATCTCACACGCATCGTAACAATCCAGCGGACAAGCTGTTTTATTCATCTCTAAGTTCTACCTTTACTAAGTTTGAAAAAACTTTAGGTGGATCCATTATTAT
>Ga0193959_1000424_pt1 | contig 16839 bp, 16 predicted proteins | sample FB_2_MG_FD_140333 | JGI IMG/M metagenome (GOLD analysis project Ga0193959, IMG submission 140333) | Microbial mat bacterial communities from the Broadkill River, Lewes, Delaware, United States - FB_2_MG | ecosystem: Environmental > Aquatic > Freshwater > River > Microbial mats | place: USA... | reverse complement strand
TTAGAAACAGGTGATGTAATCACTTTAAAACCATACGCTGGTGTAATTGAGAAAAATGGTTCAGTTGTATCTGAATTTGATTTAGCTCCAAATACATTAACTGATGAGATGAGAGCTGGTGGTAGAATACCATTAATTATTGGTAAAGGTCTTACTGCTAAAGCTAGAGAAGCTTTAGGTTTAGATGCATCTGATGCATTTGTTACAGCATCTCAACCAGCTGCAAGTACAACAGGTTTTACACAAGCACAAAAAATGGTTGGTAGAGCATGTGGTATTGAAGGTGTTAAACCTGGTATGTATGTAGAGCCAATCTGTACAACAGTTGGATCACAAGATACAACAGGACCAATGACAAGAGATGAGATTAAAGAACTTGCTGCACTATCTTTTGGTGCTGATATGGTTATGCAATCATTCTGTCACACTGCTGCTTACCCAAAACCAGCAGATATTAAATTAAGACATACTTTACCAGACTTCATCAACTCTAGAGGTGGTGTTACATTAAGACCAGGTGATGGTGTTATTCACTCTTGGTTAAATAGATTATGTTTACCAGATACAGTAGGTACAGGTGGAGATTCTCATACAAGATTCCCTATTGGTATTTCATTCCCAGCTGGTTCTGGTCTTATTGCATTCGCAGGTGTTACAGGTATGATGCCTTTAACTATGCCAGAATCTGTACTTGTTAAATTTACAGGTGAGATGCAACCAGGAATTACTTTAAGAGATTTAGTTAATGCAATCCCTTACCAAGCAATTCAAGATGGTCATTTAACTGTTGAGAAAAAAGGTAAGAAAAACATTTTTGCTGGAAAAGTAATTGAGATTGCAGGTTTACCAGATCTTAAAGTTGAGCAAGCATTTGAATTATCAGATTCTGCAGCAGAAAGATCAGCAGCAGCTTGTTCTGTTCAATTAGATAAAGAACCAATCATTGAGTACTTATCTTCAAATATCGCTTTAATCGAAAAAATGATTGAAGAGGGTTATGAAGATGCTAGAACACTTCAAAGAAGAGCTGATAAAATGAGAGAATGGTTAGCAAACCCAGAGTTAATTACTCCAGATGCTGATGCAGAATATGCAGCAGTTATTGAAATTAACTTAAATGAGATTACTGAACCATTATTAGCTTGTCCTAATGATCCGGATGATGTTGATACATTAACTAACATATTAGCTGATGATAAAAGAATTAAAAACATTGATGAAGTATTTGTTGGTTCTTGTATGACTAATATCGGATTATTTAGAGCTTTAGGTGAAGTACTTAAAGGTGAAGGTGAAGTTCCAACTAAACTATGGGTTGCACCACCAACAAAAATGGATAAAGAACAATTAACAGAAGAGGGTTACTACTCAATCTTTGCAGCAGCTGGTGCAAGATTAGAGATTCCAGGATGTTCTTTATGTATGGGTAACCAAGCACAAGTTTCACAAAATGCTGCTGTATTCTCTACATCAACAAGAAACTTTGATAACAGACTTGGAAAAGGTTCTCAAGTTTATCTTGGATCTGCTGAAGTTGCTGCAGTTGCTGCACTACTTGGTAGATTACCATCTAAAGAAGAGTACATGGAAATTGTACCTAAGAAAATTACAGCTGAAAACCAAGAGGGTGTTTATAAATACTTAAACTTCCACCAAGTTTCTTCTGATCAATTAACTAACTTAGTTCATTCTTAAGATATAAAAAGCTTACGCTTTTCAAAAAGCCTCATCATAAAGATGAGGCTTTTTTTATGCAGGATATAAAATAGAGGAAAATATGATTAGTAAAAATACAAAAACATTTATGGTAATAGCTTCATTTATGATGGCTTTGACAATTGCAATAGGAGCTTTTGGTGCGCATGGTTTAAAACCATATTTAGATCAATATTCGACAGATATATATCAAAAAGCCGTTTCATATCAATTTTATAATACTTTGGGATTATTTTTTATCTCTTTTGTATCTTATTTATTGCCATTATCAACAAAGATAACAAAAGCTTTTTATTTTATCTTAATTGGTACACTGATATTTTCATTTTCATTGTATATTTTAGCATTAAGTAAAATAATGTGGTTAGGTGCAATTACTCCTATTGGTGGTACATTTATGATAATAGGGTGGGTTTTATGTGGATATTCAATAATGAAAGAATTGAAAATAAATTAAAACTTAAACGATTTTAATTTCACTATTGTCAAGTTTTTTACTTGAATATAAAAAAATATTTTCTTAAATTAATAATGGTATAATAGCGATTATTTAGAATTTAAGGACACAAATTGAACAACTATGGTATTAATATTTGGAGTGATGATAACTTTATAATTGATAGTGGGTTAGTAAAGTTAAATTATAAAACTAACCCGGCATTAATAGATATAGTACAGAAGGTTCGTAGTGATGGTAATACTGGTCCTTTAATATTACGGTTTCCTCATATAACTCAAAAACAAATAGATAAATTATATAAAACTTTTAATAAAACAATTGAAGAATATTCTTATAACTCTTCATTTTATGCTGTTTTTCCATTAAAAGTAAATCAGTTTCCAAATCATATATTACCAATGTTAAAAGGAAGCGAATCACTAAATTATGGTTTAGAAGCAGGTAGTAAAGCTGAATTATTACTAGCAATGGCTTATAATAATAAAAATGCACCCATCACTGTAAATGGTTTTAAAGATAAACAAATGATTATGTTAGGTTTTATCGCAAAAAACCAAGGTCATGATATTACCTTAACTATTGAAGGTCTTAATGAACTAGAAACTATTATTGATGTATACAAAGAGTTGAATTTACCTTGCCCTAATGTTGGTTTACGAGTACGATTACATAGTTCAGGGAGTGGTACCTGGGCGAAAAGTGGAGGTATTAACTCGAAATTTGGACTAAGCTCTATGGAGATACTTCAAGCTTTTGATATATTAAAAAAACATAACTTGACAAATGTGCTTAAAATGATACATTTTCATATAGGTTCAGATATGAATAGTATTCACCCTTTAAAAAAAGCACTAAAGGAATCAGGACATATTTATGTTGAATTAAAGAAAATGGGTGCGGATGGGCTTGATTCGATTAATATTGGTGGTGGTTTAGCAATTGAGTATTCTCAATATAATAGAAATATTCAATATAGTTTAAAAGAGTTTGCTAATGATGTTGTATTTACATTAAAAGATATTAGTGAAAAAAATGGAGTAAAATCTCCAAATATTTTTACTGAATCTGGGAGATTTATTTCAGCTCCTGGATCTGTATTAATAGCACCTACTTTAGAATTATTTTCAAGTGAATATAATAAATCAAATATAAGATTGAAAAAAACAAACCCTCCTATTATTGAAGAGTTATATTATCTGTTTGAACATATTACAAAAGAAAATGCAAAAGAGTATATGCATGATAGTTTAGAACATTTGGAATCTATTTTGACTTTATTTGACTTAGGTTATGTTGATTTAATTGATAGAAGTAATGCAGAGGTTTTAACAAACCTAATTATTAAAAAATCTATTAAATTAAAAGATATACATAATGATAAAGAGTTAAAAAGACTTGATAATAAAATTCAAGAAAAATACTTATTAAACTTTTCAATTTTTCAATCACTTCCAGATTTTTGGGGAATAAATCAAGAATTTCCAATAATGCCGTTAACCCATTTAGATAAAAAAGCAACCAGAAGTGCTAATATATGGGATATAACTTGTGATAGTGATGGTGAGATACCTTTTGAGTCTTCAAAGCCATTATATTTGCATGATGTAGATTTAACTAAAGAAGAATACTTTTTAGGATTCTTTTTAGTTGGAGCATATCAAGATACTTTAGGGATGAAGCATAATTTATTTTCTTCTCCTTCTCAGGTAAATATAGTATTTGAAAATGATGAAATGAAAATAAAAGATTTTATAAAATCTCAAAGTATTTTAGATATTTTTGATGATTTGGATTACGATAGTAATGAAATATTAAATAATCTTATAATAAGTACTGAAAATGACTCTTTAAAAGAAGTTTTACAAGAATATATAAAAGATAACAGTTATTTAAAAACAACACATACTGAAGGGAAGTTTAATATATGACTTTATGGAGTTTAATTAAAGAGGATTTTTCAATACCTAAAAAAAATGATCCTGCATTGCAATCACAATTAGAGTTGGTATTTAATTATCCAGGAGTATGGGCAATTGTGAATTATCGAATTGCAAATAATCTTTATATGAAAGGTTATAAAAGAATATCAAGACTTATTAGCGGACTGAGTCAATTTCTTACTAATACAGATATTCATCCTGCTGCTACTATTGGAAGACGAGTATTTATAGATCATGGTTTTGGTGTAGTTATTGGAGAGACTACTATAATTGAAAACGATGTATTAATTTATCAAGGTGTAACATTAGGTGGGGTGAGTTTAAATCAGGGGAAAAGACATCCAACAATTCAAAGTAATACAGTAATAGGAAGCGGTGCAAAAGTATTAGGGAATATTACAATAGGTGAAAATTGTAAAATTGGTGCTAATTCTGTTGTGGTTAAAGATGTTCCTTGTAATTCTACTGCTGTTGGCATACCAGCAAGAATCATACGAAGAAATGATGATGACTGTAAAGAAAGTACAATGTTAGATCATAATAATTTACCTGATGTATCTAAAGAGATGTTTTCATATCTTTTAAAAAGAGTGGCTGTATTAGAGCATGCATTAAAACAATATGATGGTATAGATGTTTCTGAAGAAGATAAAGAGTTAGAATCAATTTACGAAAACTTTATTGAAGCTATGGATAATAAAAACTAATTAGAACATAATGACATTAATCATATTTGGAATTATAACAGGTTTTGTATCAGGCTTTTTTGGAGTAGGTGGAGGTATGGTTCTTATACCTTTGCTTTTGCTTTATGGTTTTGATATGAAAAGTTCGGTTGCAATTTCTATAATGCAAATGGTATTTAGTTCTATTTATGGAACACTACTTAATTATAAAAAAAATAAAGCCATCTTAAAAGATGGAATGGTTATAGGAGTTGGTGGATTTTTAGGAGGATCACTTAGTGGAGTGATTGTTCCAAATATTGATGAACAATATTTAAAGTATCTTTTTTTATTCATTGTTGCATTAGCAATTATCAGAGTATATCTTACATCTACTGAACACACAAAAGTCGTTAAAAAACATGATCCGATTATACTAGTATTTGTCGGGTTTATTATAGGAATGATTGCCATGAGTATAGGAGTAGGTGGCTCAGTTATGCTTACTCCTATTTTAGTAGGATACATGTTTTACAACTTAAAAGACGCTACTTCATTGGGATTATTTTTTGTTATTTTTAGTTCTATTGCTGGATTTATTAGTTTAAGTGTAAGTGGAAATATGCTTTATAATGAAGGATTTATGATTGGAATTGCATCATTAATTGGTGTGTATATAGGGATAAAAATAAAACATAAAATTCACTTAAAATCGTATAAGGTACTTATTTTAGGATTGTATACTCTTATTGTAATTTCTTTGTTATTTAAATTATAAGAGTATCAATTTGATGGTTTTGTTCTAGTATCTTTGTGATTTTATCAATAGATGAATTTTTGCAATATAAAGCATTAAAGTTTAGATTTTTTATTTTTTGATAAATTTCATCATTTGTTAATTCTTCAGTCTCAATTATTTTAATATCACCATATCCGTAATATTTATTTAAATATTCAATCTCTATGTCCGCAATATCTTTATCTAGTGAAGCTAATATAAATCTATTTGTTTGACCATAAGGGACAATTTGTTTACTCTTATTTACAAAAATTGGTTTAAAAAGATTAAAATTATTTAATTTTTTTAAATCCAATTTATGGTCAAATAACTCTAATTGTTGTAATAAATCATTTATGTATACTGTAGGAAGTTTAATCTTATCAAAAAATTTATCTTTATGTGAAAAAGATGTTTCAAATAAAGAGTGACTTGTTAAATTTTGTATATCATATTGTTTATTTTCCAAAATCATTACATCACCACTAATTGCATTTAATAGTTCTAAATTGGTTCCAAAAATAAGTTTTTCATTTTCTAAATTATTTAATGTCTCAAAATCTTTAATGAGATTATTTTGTAGTAAAATTACATCAGATAACTCTTTAGTTTTAAAAATATTTAATAAATTAAAGAAAATTTTATTTGTTTTGATAAATTTATTATTATGTTCTAATAATTTATATCGCAAAATATTCGATACCGCTTTTGAAAAGTTATCAACTTTAATCCAAGCTATTTCATTGTCAATAATATCAGATACGAAATCAATAATAATTGCAAATGCACCTTTTTTGATGGCTTCTGCAATTTCAATTTCATTTCTTGCAAAAAAGGCATCGCCTTCATTAACTTTTTTTATGTTTGTATGTGTTTGTGTGATAAAAGATATTGAAGGGGAATTTAGTAGTTTCCCCTCAACTATATCAGTAAGTGCTGATATTTGCATGAATAGCTTAGCTTACTTTTGTTCCAGCTACTTTTGCAGCTTCTGGTCTTAGTAAATGTAATCCATTTTCGTCTTTTGCTGCTAATAGCATACCTTCGCTTAGCATACCCATCAGTTTTGCTGGTTTTAGATTTGCGACAACACAAGCTTGCGTTCCTATTAATGATTCAGCAGAGTAAAACTCTTTTATACCTGCTAAAATTTGTCTATTATTTTCTTCTCCTACATCTACTTGTAGTTTTAATAGCTTCTTAGATTTAGGTACTTCAACAGCTTCTACGATTGTACCTATTTTTAAAGAAGTTTCAAAAAATTGGTCGATAGTAATGATATTGTCTTCTTCAGAAGTAGATTCTTTTTTCTCAGCTTCTTTTCTTGGTTTTTCTACAACTGCTTCTGCTTTTTGTACTTCAGCTGTTGCTATTAGCTCCTCTTCAATTCTAGGGAATAGGGCATCTATTTTAGTGATAGTTGTATCTGGAACAATACCTTTTTCAACAATTAAAGCTTTATATGTAGCATTATCGATAGAGATACCTAAAGATTTTGCAATTTGAGAAATCTTTTCTGGCATTACCGAGTCTAACATGATAGAAACTTTAGCCATGATATTTACAATAAGAGCTACTAAAGCCATAGCTTCTTCTTCTCTACCGTCTTTCATCATAGTCCATGGTTCATAATCACCAATTGCTTTATTTGCGATAGTTAATACTTTCCATAACTCTTCAAGGTACCTATTTATTTGCATATTATAAATTAAAGGTTCTGCATTTTCTAAAATAGCATGTACTTCATTTAACTCTGTTTGATGATATTTTTTTACATCTTTGCTTGTAACTTTAAAATCAAAATATTTTCCACTCATACCAGAAATTCTATTTAATAAGTTTCCTAAGTCATTTCCAAGGTCTGAGTTGATTCTATCCATTAATGCTCTTTGTGAGAAATCTCCATCTTGACCAAAAGGTACTTCTCTAAGCATAAAGTATCTAAATGCATCAAGACCATAAGCATCAGCTATCTCTTTAGGATCTACAACATTACCTTTTGATTTAGACATTTTTTCACCATCTCTAGTCCACCAACCATGTGCTGCAATATGATCTGGAAGAGGTAACTCCAAAGACATTAAAAATGCTGGCCAGAAGATAGCATGGAATCGTAAAATATCTTTTCCTACTAAGTGGACTTTGCCAGGCCAAAAGTCCATATTTTTATCGTCTGTTCCATATCCTAATGCAGTGATATAGTTCATAAGTGCATCCATCCAAACATACATAACATGTTTGTCATCATTCATAGAATCTGGTAATTTTACACCCCAATCAAATGATGTACGAGAGATAGATAGATCATGTAAACCACCTTTAACAAAGTTAACGATCTCTTTTGCTTTTGCTTTTGGTAAAATAAATTCTGGATTATTTTCATATAAAGCTAGCAATTTGTCTTCATAATTTGATAGTCTGAAGAAGTAACTTTCTTCTTTTACTACAGTAGTTGGTTTTCCACAATCAGGGCAACCTTCATTATCTATAAGTTGTGCATCAGTAAAAAATGTTTCACAACTTACACAATAGTTTCCTTCGTAGTTACCTTTATAGATATCACCTTTATCAAACATTTTTTGAAAAGCATTTTGAACACCAATTTTATGTTCTTCATCAGTAGTTCTTATGAATTTATCATAAGAGATGTCAAAATCATCCCATAAAGTTTTAAATTTTCCACTTATTTCATCTGCATATTCTTTTGGAGATTTATTTCTTAAAGCTGCACTATCTGCAATCTTCTGACCGTGTTCATCAGTACCTGTTAAAAAAAATGTATCATAACCTACTAATCTTGAATATCTAGCTAGCATATCTGCTATAATAGTTGTGTATGCATGTCCTATATGAGCTACATCGTTGACATAGTAAATAGGTGTTGTTATATATACTTTTTTGCATGAATCTGACATTTTTTTTCCTTGAATCTGTTATTATATTTATGCGCGATTATATCTAAAATTTGCTGAATACGATTTGAGATAATCTAGATAATGTATGTTAGATTAAAATTTATGTTTTTATAGTATAATCACATATGAATTATAATATACTATACATAGATGATAAAACCAATCTCACAAGTCAAGATAAAAATGAATTAGAAGAGATGGAAAATAGTTGTATATTTATTATAAATGATCTAGAACATATAAGTAAATTGTTAGTAGATGAACCTATTAATTTAATAATTTTAAATCAAAATATTATAAACATTGAATCATTAAATGAACTATTTGAAAAACTTTCATTAGATAGCGTAGATATACCTATTTTAATATTAGGAAAAGAAGAAAGTGATTTTTATAATTTTACTAAAATACTAATATTTGATTTTGTTGATATTACAAATAATAAAAACAACTTAATTAAGAAAATACAATTTTGTTATAATTTATATAAAAAAGAATTACAACACAAAGAAGATATGCAAAAGCTACTTTATATAGATAATCTCACGCAACTTCCTAATAGGGTAAAATTGATTAATGATGTAAGAGATACTAGTATGGGTATCACTTCTCTTGCAATAATTGATATTAATTCTTTCAAAGAGGTAAATGATTTTTATGGATATAGAATTGGAGATACAATATTAAATAAGGTTGTATTAACAATAGAAAATATTATAAAACGAACTAATGATCAAGTATCTTTATATAAGTTTTCTGCTGATGTTTATTGTTTAGCAAATAGAAGTTTAAGTATGAGCCATTTTGAAGAGATGGTTGTGTATATATTAGGTGCAATAGAGAGTGAGATATTTACTGTCGATGAACATGAAATAGATATACGAGCAACCGCAGGTATTACTTTTTCTCCTAAAAATAATAAACTTATAACTGCTAATATTGCATTAAAAGTTGCAAAAAAAAATAACAAAGATTATATTGTATTTTATGAAGCATTAGATAATTTTAAAGAGTATCAAAATAATATGTTATGGACAAAAAAGCTAAAACAAGCTTTAGATAAAGATAATATAATAGTATATTTTCAGCCATTAGTAAATAATAAAACAATGAATGTTGATAAATATGAATGTCTTGTACGAATGATAGATGAGGAAAAAGTTATTGCTCCTTTTTTCTTTTTAGAAGTTTCAAAAAAAGCAAATCAGTATAGAAATATTACTAAAATTGTGATTGAAAAATCATTTAAAGAGTTTGAAAACTTACCTTTCGAGTTTTCAATTAATATATCTTATGAGGATATAGAAGATAAAAATTTTTTAAATTTTATTAAATATAAGTTACAAAAATATGATGTAGCTAAAAGAGTAGTTTGGGAAATACTTGAAGATGAAGGTGTTAAGAGTTATGATGTTTTATTTGATTTTATAAAAGAGGTCAAAGCATTAGGTTGTAAAGTTGCTATTGATGATTTTGGGACTGGATATTCTAATTTTGAACATTTGATGAGAATGAATGTTGACTATTTAAAAATAGATGCTTCACTTGTTAAACATGTTGCAACAGATGCCAATAGTTATAAAGTAGTAAAAACAATTGTAGATTTTGCTAAGAGTTTAAATCTTAAGACGATTGCAGAGTATGTTGAGAATGAAGAGATATTAGAAATTACTAAAAAGTTAGGTGTAGATTTTTCTCAAGGTTATCATTTTAGTGCACCTATTGCTAAACCTACGATTGAAAAGTTTTAAATAAGATACACAAAAAAGATTATTGTTCTAAAAAGTTTTGAATCTCACTAGCGATTGTATCTATAGGTTTTTTTGCATCTATAATAAGTAATTCTATTTGTTTACTACCCATAGTATTAATCATATTTATGGCTTCTACCATTCGTGATTGTATATCTAGAAGGTATTTTGATCCTCTTTGTTCTATGCTATCTTGCTCTTTTTGACTAAGTCTAAATTCTAGCTCCTCTTTTGAAAGTTCTAAAATAATAATCTTATCAGGCATAGCACCGTTTAAAGCCATAATATTAAGGCTAATAGCAATTTCTATAGGGGCAGTTTTAGCATAAGCAATACCACTTAAAAATCCTCTATCACTTATAATTATTTCATCAGGGTTTTGTTTTACTATCTCATAACTATGCTCAGCTCGATCTGCTAAAAAAAGGAACATCTCTGCAACTTTTGATTTTGCTTCACCATTTAAAACCATCTCTCTGATTTTTAAACCTATCTGTGTTCCACCTGGTTCTTTTGTAAAAATTGCTTCAGGATATTTTTGTTTTAATATCTCTAATTGTGTTGATTTACCAGCTGTATCTATACCTTCTATTACTACATACATTATTTTATATTTCCTTTTTTTATTAAATCTACGACATTATGTGGTACCAAATGACTAAAGTCACCATTAAAATGAATCAGTTCCCTAACTATTGAAGAACTTACAAAAGCATTCTCTAAAGCAGGCATTAGAAAAATTGTATCTATATCTTTGTCTAAAGAATGATTTGCATAAGACATTTGAAGTTCATATTCGAAATCAGTGGTAGTTCTTAAACCTCTAATAATAGAATACACATTTTCTTCTTTTGCAAAATCAACTACTAAAGAATCGAATGCTTTTGCTGTTACACCTTCAATATCTTTTGTAGCTTCTCGTATAATGTTTAATCGGGATTTGATATTAAACATAGGCTTTTTTGCAGTTGATGTAGCAACGCCTAAAATCACTTCATCGTATACTTTTAAAGCCCTTATTAATATATCCATATGTCCATTTGTAATAGGATCAAAAGTTCCACTATAAATAGCTTTTTTGTGTAAACCCATTTTATTTTCCTTGCCATCTTTTGTATAAATTGTGTTCTATATTTAATAAGTCAAACCATTTTCCTATAAGAAAGTTTTCCATCTCTTGAAGTGTTTGTTGTTCACTATAATAACCTAGTACGGGTGGTGCTATAGAAACATGTAAATGTGATAGTTTAGTCATATTTTCTAGTTGAATACTATTAAAAGGCATCTCTCTAGGTGCTAATACTATTTTTCGTTGCTCTTTTAACATTACACTAAAAACCCGTGTAATTAGAGTATCTGAGATACCAACTGCACATTTTGCAAGAGTATTCATACTACAAGGAACAATAATATATCCATCAGTTTTAAATGAACCAGAAGAAACTGCTGCAGCAAGATTATTATCATCAAGATAGGTGACATTTTCTAACTTTTTATATTTTATATTTTCTTCCAGCTTTAAAGCCTTTTTGGCTGCATGTGAAACAATAGCATATACTTCTATCTCTTTTGGAATAAGACTTAAAAATTTAAATCCTAGTTGTGTACCTGATGCGCCTGTTATCCCTACAATAATTTTCAAATTTATAACCTTTTTATTAAAGATAATTATTTTATCGAAAATTCACTTTTGAATATATTTGTCATAATTAAAATACAATTCTTAATATTAGATTAAGTATAAATAGTGTAACATTCTGTATAAGAATTAAAATTTATATAATAATTATTGTAATATTATTATACTTAAATTATACAAAATATATAAGGTAATAAAAATGAAAAAAGTAGCAAGTTTTATAAGAGTAAATAGAAATAATGATGAATATACAGATGCACAAGCTATAGGAATTGCAAAATATTTAAAAGAAAATAATCTAAATTTAGATAAAAATATTGAAGTTGAAGTAAATATTCCTAATGAAGAAGAAAATATTTTTAAAATTTTGGAAACTTGCAAAGATGGTTGTACTGTAGTTGTATATAACATTAATGTTTTTGGAAGAACTACTGCTTTAATTTTAAGTAATATAAAATATTTAATAGAACATGGTGTTAGAATAATTAGTGTTCAACAAAATTTAGATTTTGTTAGTAATGATGATATGTTAACAAAAATGATTTTAGGTGTAATTCGTATGACTATAGATTTAGAAAAAGATCTAATGAGTTTAAGAACCAAAGAAGCTTTAACAGCAAAAAAACTTGATGGTATAAGTTTAGGAAAACCTAAAGGAACAATACAAAAATCAAAATTTGATCTGCAAAGAGATAAAATTGAAGAATTATTAGCAGTTGGATTGAGTGTGAGAAAAATAGCAAAAGTATTGGGATACAATAATCATATTGGATTAAATAACTATGTTAAAAAAAGAAATATTAGAGAAGATATTATTACTCATACAGAACATAGTGCACTGGCGAGTTAAATTTTACTTTTTTATTATACAAATATGAAAATTAAAGATATTATTAAAGAAAAATAGGTTATAAATCCATTAAATTTAATTAAATAGGAATATCAAATATGTCATTAATGATAACAGATGAATGTATTGCATGTGATGCATGTAGAGAAGAATGTCCAAATGAGGCAATCGAAGAGGGTGATCCAATATATATAATAGACTCTGATATGTGTACAGAGTGTGTTGGAAGTTTTGACGAACCACAATGTATTGAAGTTTGTCCTGTTGATTGTATTGTATTGGATCCAGACAATCAAGAAACAATGGAAGAGTTACAGTTTAAATTTGATCAACTAGAAAAAGAAGAGTAATATGGCAAAAATAACAACCATTATAGATATCGGTTCCAATTCGATGAGGATGGTTGTTTTTAAAAAAACCAGTAGATTTGCATTTCATCTAATAAATGAATCAAAATCAAAAGTAAAAATTTCTGAAGGTTGTTATGAAAATAATGGTAACCTACAAACTATCCCAATGCAACGAGCCTTCGATGCTTTAGAATCATTTTTAGAAATAGCAAAAAATTTAAAATCAAGAAAAATACTGTGTGTTGCAACATCTGCATTACGAGATGCTCCAAATAAAAAAGAATTTTTATCAAGAGTCTCAAAAGAATTAAAGCTAAATATTAAAGTTATTGATGGAAAAACTGAAGCACTATATGGTGGAATTGCTACATTAAATCTTTTAGACTGTCAAGACTTTACTACAGTAGATATAGGTGGTGGAAGTACAGAGTTTGCTTTTATAAAAAATGGTAGTATTGTTAATACGATCTCTTTGGATATTGGTACCGTTCGTATAGAAGAATTATTTTTAAAAAAGAATGATATAGAGGGTGCTAAAAAGTTCATTTTAGATCAACTATCAATAATCGATGAAAAATTACCTACTGTAGTTGGTTTAGGTGGAAGTGCTCGAGCATTAAGTAGAATTATTAAGAAGAGAGAACATTATCCTTTAGATAATTTACATGGTTTTACTTACAATGCACAAGAAAAATTATCTTTTTTTAAAAGTATTATAGAAGCTGATGATGCGGAAGAATTAAAAAAACTAGGTGTTGAAAAAGATCGTTATGATACTATATCTTCAGGTACAATTATTTTTAAAATGATTGTAAAATATTTTGAAGTCAAAAAAGTAATAACAAGTGCGGTTGGTGTTCGTGAAGGTGTTTATTTAAGCGATATATTAAGAACTTCTAACTATAAATTTCCTGTTAATTTTAATGTCAGTGTTCGTAGTTTACTTGATAGATTCGTTGATGATAAAGCACAAAGTGCGTATTTAGGTAATAATGCTAGAAAACTTTTTGAAATATTAAAACCTTTGCATTGCTTAGATGATAAATATCGTTCTATATTAATAATTGCTTCAAAATTAGAACAAATAGGTATCTCTTTAAATTTTGATAGAAATGAAGACCACGCTTTTTGGTATATTTTAAATGGCTTGACTTATGGTTTTACACATGAAGATAAAATGTTAATTGCAACAATTGCTAGATTTACTAAAAAATCTTTACCAAAGAAAAAAGATATACAAAAATTCAAAGATCTTTTACCTAATATTAAAGTGGTTCGGTGGTTAAATTTTATGATGACACTAAATATTTCTTTAAATAGTGAATTTAATAAAAAGAATTATGATTATGAATTAAATGAAAATACCTTAACTATTAAAGCTTTAAAAAAACAATATATAGTGAGTAAAGATATTGAAGGTATAAAAGCACCTATTGATTTAGTTTTGGATTATGTTTAAGTGGATACTTTTGTTGAGAACACAAAAATAATGAAAATATGTATTGTTAAATTGTCTGCGATGGGTGATATTATTCATGCCATGATTGCCTTACAATTTATAAAAAAGAATTTTCCAAATGTTACTATTGATTGGATAGTTGAAGATGGATTTAAAGGTGTTTTAGAAAATAATCCCGATATTGACAATATTTTACCTGTAAATTTAAAAGCGATCAAAAAGAATAAATTAGAAATTTTTAATCAAATTAAATTATTGAATGAATATGCAAAAAATAATTATGATATAGTTATTGACGCACAAGGATTATTAAAATCTGCAATTGTTTCAAAAATTGTGGGGGGAAGAATAGTTGGGAGTGAAATTATTGGTTTTGATAAAGATTCTATTAGAGAGGGAATAGCTAGTTGGTTTTATGATAAAACGGTAGCTATTGGTTATGAACAAAATGTTATTGATAGAAATATTGAAGTTTTATGTAAATCGCTCGGGCTAAATATTTTAAATGAGGATATATTATCTAAAAAAGAGTTTTTATATTTTAATGAAAATAATATTTCAGAAACATTTGATATTATTTTTGTTGTGGGAGCTTCAAAACCTAATAAAATGTATCCTAAAGAAAAATACCTTGAGGTAGCTGAACAACTAAAAGAAAATATTTTAGTTGTTTGGGGTAATGATGAAGAATATGAGATTGCACAGTGGCTTAGTTCTCAATCTACTTTTATTAGTATTGCTTCTAAGGGTAATCTAAATGACTTAAAAAGAATTATTTCAAAAGCAAAATTAATAATTGGTTCAGATACAGGTCCTACTCACATGGCTTGGGCTTTAAATATTCCATCGATCACTATTTTTGGTAATACACCTGAATATAGAAATACATATATTACTGATATTAATAAGGTTATAAAATCTTCAAGTGAAGTAGATCCATTAAAACTAGATAAAAATGATTTCTCTATTCAAGATATAAAATCAAGTGATGTAGTTACATTAGCAAAGGACCTATTATAATGTTTGATTATTTTATATTTATTTTTTATAAAACATTTAAATTTATAGTTTTGTTATTACCTAAGTTTATCATAAAATTTTTTCTTGATATTTTTATAGAGATAATTTTTATTTTTAATAAAAAACACAAAAAGATTGCAAAAGCAAATATTGATTTTGTGTATGGTAATAAGATCAGTGATGATGAAAAAAATATGATTATTAAAGGAAACTACAGAAACTTAGTTTATAATGTATATGAATTTATTGAAAATCAAACATTAACATTAGATGAATTAGAAGAAAAAATTACTGTAGAAAACGAGAATTATATACTAGATGCAATTAATAATAAAAGAAAAATTATCTTAATTACTGCACATTATGGAAATTGGGAATATGGAAATACATTTATTCCTTTAAAATATGCCCCAACAACTATGGTAGGAAGACCATTAAATAATAGGTTTCTTAATAAAGAACTAAATGAAACTAGAACAAGAAACAAAAATGAAATGTTAACAAAAAAAGATGCTAGTAGAGGTTTGGTAAAGGCTTTAAAAAATGATCGAATGTTAGGTTTAGTTATAGATCAACATAACCGTACTGGTGTACCTATTAAATTTTTAGGTCATAAAGTAAAACAAACTGATTCTTCATCGCGGTTATCAATAAAATTTGATGCTGTTGTAATACCTGTGTTTTTTACAATGACAGAATTCGGAAAATATACAGCAAAATTTTATGAACCCATGGAACCAAAAGATTTTGAAGGTGAAAATCAAATTGTTGATTTTACACAAGCACAGGCTAATGTTATGGAACAACATATTTTAGATAATCCTGAACAGTGGTTATGGTTACATAAACGATTTAAAAAATATCATAATGATATATATACAAAATAATAATGAATAATAAACCAAGATACAATATTTTTAAGAACACAAAATATGCCATAGATGGTTTTATACATGCATTTAAAAATGAAAATTCTTTTAAAATTGAATTATTTCTAAGTTTATTTGTTTTTTTTGCAATTTATATTATTGAAGTACCATTATCAGAAAAATTAATCTTATTAATTACTGCATTTTTAGTACTTATAGTAGAATTAATCAATAGTGCGATCGAAAATGTAGTAGATTTAGTAACTCTAGATATTCATCCTTTAGCAAAAAGTGCGAAGGATATTGCATCAACAGCAGTGATGTTTAGTATACTGCTTCACATTATTTGTTGGTTTGTAATTATTTATAAATTTTACATATAAGATAAAAAATGAAATTTTTTTGATAAAAGTATTATCACTATTTT
>Ga0193959_1000422_pt1 | contig 16880 bp, 14 predicted proteins | sample FB_2_MG_FD_140333 | JGI IMG/M metagenome (GOLD analysis project Ga0193959, IMG submission 140333) | Microbial mat bacterial communities from the Broadkill River, Lewes, Delaware, United States - FB_2_MG | ecosystem: Environmental > Aquatic > Freshwater > River > Microbial mats | place: USA... | reverse complement strand
TGAAGTTTGTTTTGAGTTTCTGCACCAAAGCTAAAGGTGTATCTTCTCTAGCTTTAAATGCTACTCAAGCAATAAATGAGTTTTTAAGGAGTGTGAATTAACACAATATGAGTATAGTACAAGAAGTTTAAAAAAGCTCTTAAATTATTATACTAAGTTATTATAATCATAATATTATTTTATTTATTATAAGTATTTATAATAGATAAACTTTTTTTAATCATAAATAATTCTTATCAAACCATACACAAAAACACCACAATGCGTAAAAATGTTGCTTCATTTTATTGTTCTTTGCATTTTCATATAACAGCTTTATATACTTGACATTAAATAAATTTGTTGCATCATTTACTTTATATATGACTTCAAGAAGTTTAGAATCATATTCTAAAAATAACCATTCATTAAAAGGACTATTAAAACCTTTTTTTTGTCTTTGTATTATCTCTTTTGGTATATACTTTGATGCAATTTTCTTCAATAAATATTTGTTGGTATCTCCAACTTTTAAACTACTATTTATGCTAAAAGCAGTATCAACCAATCGAAAATCTAAAAAAGGGTTTCTTGTTTCTACAGAATTTGCCATAGACATTTTATCTACTTTACTTAAAAGAGCTTCCCCTAACCATATTTTTGTATCAATATAACTCATCCAATCTACAGGGTCTTTTTTTGGTGATTCTGCTTTAAAGTTGGCTACTTTTTGCAAAAGTTTTTTTCTTTGACTTGATGTATAAATTTCGCCAAAACTATTATAAATATTCTCATTTTTTACTACTCGTCTAAGATATTCAGCTTCTTTATTTCCACCTAAGGAAGAGCTTATTTCATTTAAAAATTGTATTTGTTTTTCATCTAAACTATTTGAAAATTCATAATACTTTAAAAACTTAGCATAGTTATCATAACCTAAAAAAAGCTCATCACTCCCCTCTCCACTAAGCACCGTTTTTATCCCTTGCTTATTTATCTTTTTTGTTAAAAGATATAATGGAATCGCTGCAGGATCGGCATGTGGTTCTTCAAGATTTTCAAAAACATCTTCAAGAGAATCAATATAATCTTTTTGAGATATCTCCAATGCAGTATGATTACTTTTTATATTATTAGCCACTATATTTGCATAAGGCAATTCACTATATTTTTGATGAGTTTTATACCCTACACTAAAAGTATTAATTTTATGTCGTGTAATTTTTGAATATATACTACTAATTAAACTGCTATCAATCCCACCGCTTAAAAGTGTTCCAACTTCTACATCTGATTTTAACCTTTGCTCAACGCTATTAAACAAAATATCTTCTACTTTTTTTAAAGCTAGTGCTTCATTTTCAATCTTTTTGTAAGTTTTTATTTTATAATATTTTTTAATACTCAAAGTATTATTTTCATAAAGTAAATAACTAGAACTATCAAGCTTATTTATATCTGTATAAAAAGTATTTGGCGCAAGAGGGACAAAGTATTGTAAATATTGAGAGAGTGCTACTTTATTTAATTTTGGAGTAAATCCAAGCACTTTTATAATAGGTTTTATCATACTAGAAAATATAAACTTATTTTCTTTAGCATAATAATAAAATGGTTTCTTCCCATATCTATCTCTAGCACAGAAATATCGCTCTTTTTTTATATCATAAATACAAAAAGAAAATGCACCATTTAAAAGAGATAAAAACTCCGTATCATACTTCTGATAAAGTCGAATTAGTACTTCAGTATCACTTTTCGTTTTACACTCTAAACTTTCTGATACTGATAGTTCATCATAGTTATAAATTTCACCGTTAAACACTATCAAAATATCATCAAAAACCATAGGTTGATTTGCCTCTTCATCCAAATCAACTATACTTAAGCGAGTATGTCCAAAGTAGTTATTATCTATTTCTTTTACAGAAGTATTATCAGGTCCTCTATTTTGCATCATCTCTGTAGTTTTTAATAAGTCGATGCCAGAGTTATAATTTATTCCTATAATACCACACATAAAGATTACCCTTTTTAATTATTATAATAAGCTTTATTAATTTCAAATTTAATTACTATTTAATAAATTATATAGTTCAATTTTAGATACGCTTAATCCTAATTATAGCATAATTTCACATCAGATAAATGGAGTTTACTATGGAACTTATAAACAATGAATACATCTTAAAAGAGAAATCTTTCCTTGTATCAGAAACAGATGAAAAAGGAATAATTCGATTTGCAAATGATGAATTTTGTCACTTTGCAGGATACAATCTAAACGAACTCATAGGACAGCCACATAGTATTGTACGAGATCCAGATATGCCAAAAGCAGCCTTTAAAGATCTATGGGAAACGGTAAAAAAAGGAAATAGATGGAAAGGTTTTGTTAAAAATAGAACCAAAAATGGAAAATTTTATTGGGTATTTGCAACAGTTTTTCCCTTTACTTCAAATGATAATCAAAAAGGCTATATATCTTGTAGACGACGAGCTTCAAGAAAAGAGATAAAAAAATATACAGCAATTTATAAACAAATGAAAGAAAGAGAATAAAATTTGAAAAATATTTTACACTATACCCCTAAATTTTTAAATAATATTACTATTAAATCAAAACTTATTTTACTAGTAATAATCCCAATGACTATAATGTTTATACTCTTAAGCATATCTGTTTATGAGGTCTATAAAGAGAAAAATGAATATGAAAAACTCAATGGTATTATGAAACTTTCTTCAAGAATTTCACAATTAGTACATGAAACACAAATAGAGAGAGGTATGACATCAGCTTATATGGGAAGTAAAGGGAAAAACTTTACTACTGAACTACCCAAACAAAGAGAAGCTACGGATAAAAAGATCAAAGAATTTCAAGTTACTTTCAATAGTTTAGCACACAATACTTTGGATAATAAGCTTCAAGTAAAAGTAAGCACTATTTTAACTCAAATAGATAAACTTCAAAATATAAGAACAGATATAACAAATTTAACGATCCCTGTATCTCAAGCGTTAAAATTCTATACAGAGATAAATGCACAACTTATACGAACTATTCCCAAAGCGATTAGAACTCTAAAAGATAAAGGATTTTCACGAAATATTCGAGCCTATTATAATTTTCAAATGGCAAAAGAACGATTAGGTATCCAAAGGGCTATTGGGTCAAATATATTAGCCACTAAAAATGATGCACTTTTAAATAAATTTTTTACTTTAGTTATCTTAGAGGAACACTATATGAATAATTTTTTAGAGTTAACAGACAAAAAATACTCTAAGTCCTACAAAAATGCAATAATTGGAAAAGAGATTCAAGAACTTGAAAAAATGAAAAAAGAAATTTTAGCCAAAAATTTAAATACAAAAGTATCTGTTTGGTTTGAAAAAGCAACCTATAAAATAGATATGCTTAAAAATATCGATGATAGTATATCTAATGATATCCTATATAGAGCAACTTTAGTCCTAGAAAAGAAAAGCTCCATTTTTTACTTTTATTGTATCTCAATGATTTTATTATTCTTAGTTACAAATGCACTTGCTAGTTTTATTCACCGTAATATAGTACAATCAACTACAAAAATATATGCAGGAATCACTGGATTTATCGAGTACCTAGAAAGAGAAAATAACGAATTTGAAAATATTAATTTAGAAGGAGATGATGAATTTTGTGATCTTGCACAAATGATTAATAAAAATATCAAAGAGATTAACAATTCAACAGAACTAGATATGTTGTGTGCAGGTGAAACAATATTAACTCTCAATAAAATGCAAGATGGGGATTTAACAAGTAGAATACAAAATCCAGCATCTTCTCCACAAGTTCAAACTTTTGTAAATATTGTTAACCAAACACTTGATGTACAACAAAACCTTTTCAAAAATATTTTAGATACATTAACTCAATATTCTCAGTATAACTACACACCATCAATAAAAACAAATAGAACAATTACAGGAGAATATAAAGAGCTAATTGATGGTATTCATAATTTAAGAGATTCTATTATAAGTATGGTAAAAGAAAATAAACATCAAGGAGAGGTTTTAGAAAGTAACTCAACTTTACTTTTAAATAATGTAGATATACTAAATACCAACTCAAATAAAGCTGCAACTTCACTAGAAAAAACAACATCATCTGTTGACCAAATTACAAAAAACATATCAAAAAGCACTCAAAATATTCAACAAATGTCAATATTTTCAAATGAGTTGATCCAAGTTTCAACTACAGGTCAGGATTTAGCTTTTAAAACAACAAAATCGATGGAACAAATTAATACTGAAGTTACAGCAATTAATGAAGCAATTAGTATTATTGATAAAATTGCATTTCAAACTAATATTTTATCTCTTAATGCAGCTGTAGAAGCAGCTACAGCTGGTGAAGCAGGAAAAGGATTTGCAGTTGTTGCACAAGAGGTACGAAATCTTGCTTCAAGAAGTGCAGAAGCAGCAAATCAAATCAAAGCATTAGTTGAGAATGCAGCACATAAAGCTATTTCGGGTAAAAATATATCAAACAAAATGAGTGAAGGGTATCAACAATTACAGAATAAAATAAACGAAACGATGAATTTAATTCATGATATAGAGCGTTCAAGTAAAGATCAAGAAGAGCGTATTATTCAAATAAATGAAACAATCATATCACTAGATACTCAAACACAGCAAAATGCAGACATTGCATCACAAACAAAAAATAGTGCTATAGAAATGGATAATATTTCAAAACAGATTAAAAATACTGTAAATCAAAAAAGAATCCTCTAAAATAACTTAAGTAGACCAATTTATTATCATTGATCTACTTATTCTATAATATCTGCAATTCTTTTCACTGCATCTTTTTCAATACATTGAATAAGTTTTTTACTTTTTTCTTCTAAGTCTTTCTCTAAACATTCAAAAAAATAGTTTTCACTCAATTCATTTTCTGATTGTAAATAACATAAATGATTCTCAAGTAAATACTTTGCATTAAAATACTGATGATTTGAAGCGGCATGAGGGAAAGGTATGAAAAAAGTTGGAATACCTAATGCTACAAGTTCCCATAAAGTAGAAGCACCGGAACGACTCACTGCAAAGTCTGCTTTGTTCATTTTTTCTATTAACTCTGTAGAAAAATCAAAAACATCTGCTTTTATATTTAATCTTTCATACTCTTTTTGTATATTTTCAAAATCATTTTTTCCAGTTTGATGAATAATCTCGATATTCATCTCTTGTAATTTTGGTGCAACTTTTAGTGCAAAATTATTTATAGCACTCGCACCTTGACTCCCACCTAAAAATATAACAGTTTTTATCTCTTTTCTTATTCTTGCATTCTCAAAAAATTTTATTTGAATAGGATAATCTTTCACTTTTGAGCTTTTTAAATAAGAGCTAAACAACTCTTTAGCATATTTTTGAGTAATAGAATTGAGCCTTCCCATAACAGAATTTTGCTCATGTATATAAAAATCTGTTTTTGTTAAAATAGCTGCAAAACTAGCAGGAGCTGCGCTAAATCCACCAACACTAATCACCTTGGTTATTTTTTCTTGTCGAATTATTTGTATAGTTTTTAACACAGCTTTACCAATCATAAATAAAGAGTTAATTTTCCCAAATAATTTTTGATCAACAACACCTTGTGTTTTAAAAAAATAACTTTGATATAGTCCAGAATAGTTTTCAAACCACTGTTTATCTTGTCCTTTTTGTGAACCAACAAAAATCACATCATATCCACGATTATCAAATTCATCTATAAAAGATTTTGCAACGCTTAAATGTCCTCCTGTACCACCACCTGTTATAAGTATTTTTTGTTTCATCTTTTTCCTATATCTTTTCTAATGGCAGCGTTATAGTAAACACTGCTCCGTTTACATCTTGTCCACTTGTATCTTTGAAGTTAGAATTCGATGCAACGATTTTTCCATTCATACCTTGAGTAATGAGATTATATGTCATATGAAGCCCTAAACCTGTCCCTTGTGACTTGTGTTTTGTTGTAAAATATGGTTCAAATATTTTAGAAAGAATTTTCTTTGGTATCCCACCTGCATTATCTTTCAATTCTAAAGTATAAACGCTTGTCTCTTTTTTTAGTACAATATAAAACTCTTTATTTTTTACTTTATTTAACGCAAAAGCATCTTTTGCATTATTAAAAATATTCATCAAACATTGTAGCATTTGATTTTCATAACCGGTTACTACTAAATTTTTCTCTAAATCTAAAATCACATCAATATTATGTGTCTTAATAGTACCCTCCACAAGATGTAAAAAACTCTTTATTGTATGTGTCACATCAAAAGTTGTTGTCGAACTATCACCTTTGATAAAATTTTTAAAATCATCGATTGTAGATGAAAGATATTGAGCATTATTATTAATAGCATCACAAGAGTTATTAAAGATATCATCAGGCAAACACCCAAACTCTTTTTGCATCTTCATCCCTGTTGCAGCTGTAGATATGACAGAAAGTGGCTGTCTCCATTGGTGCGCAATATTTGCTATCATTTCACCCATAGATGCTAGTTTGGCCTGCTCAGATAATAGTTTATCTTTTTTGTGACTTTCAAAAATATGATCACTTAATGCTTTTTCGTATTTTGCAAACTCTGCTTCTATGATCGTTAAAAGTTTTAACATAATATATATTAAAACTAATGTCAAAAATACACTTGAGATAACTATACTAATCAATGATGAGTATAGTTTCTCTTTAAACTCTAATTCTCTTTTTATAACAACTTTGTTTATATTTGAAAGGTATGTTCCAGCACCTATTTGCCATTGCCAATCATCTAAGCCGACAATGTAAGAAAGCTTTCTTTCCCCTCTTTTATCTGTCGCCCTTTGGGGTATGGTATACTCAATAAATCCTGAACCTTTTTTTGCAACTTCAATAATATCTTTAACAATATATTTACCACTTTCATTTTGTAGCTCTATAAAATTTTTCCCTATTTTCTGAGTATCAATATGTGTCAATACCACACCATCATATTGATGCATAAATATATACCCATCTCCCCCAAATCGTATCTCTTGAATCTCTTTTATAAGTTCATTTTTAATATCATTTTCAAACTCTTGTATATATTCTCCTGTTCCAATAAACCAATCTAACTCCTTGATATATCTAATATATCCAATTTTTTTATACATTTTTTTATCTTTGGGTAAGATGCTGTTTGGCTTAAACCAATACCAACTAAAATAACCTTCAGTTTTTTCTGCTGCAAGTTTTGCTAACTTCTGGATATTATATATGCCATTAGAATCTTTTATATTAGACATATCTTCACCTTCAAACTGCGGAGATGGGGGATATAAAATATTTACTCCATTCATTTTATAAATAAAATAGTACCCTCTACCATTATTATATGAAATAGGTCTGATGGCATCTTTTATAAGTTTTGTAATCTCTCTTTTTGTTTTATGACTATTTTCTTTATAGATATTATATATAATTTTCGTGACATTATCTATATTTGATTTAATATCAGTTTTAAGTTTTTGTTCTGCTATATTTTTTTGATATCTGATATGTTTAAGAGTTCTTATCACCTCTTTTTTGATGATAATTTTTTGATTTTCCAAAAAATCTGTTTTTATATTTTGAATATTTTCTTTATGTTTTTGAATATTATTATTTACAACAAGATAAGTTGTGATGCAAGAAAAAAAAACTGCTACAGCCAAAGGTAAGGCTTTTATTAGTTTTATAAGTTTGGGACGGTTATACTTTAAATTCATATTATATCTCCTTACCTATAGCAAAATTTTGATTCTAAACTCCAAATTTATGCTCAATCTCACTTATTATACTATCCATCCTTTTTTCTAAAGCAAGATCATCTAAATCAATTTTTAATTTTACTAAGTTTTTAAGCATTGGCTTAAACTTTTTGACTGCTTTTAAATTTATATTTCCTTTTGTTGTAATAGCAGCACCCAAATCAAAAAACTGAGAAACTAAATTTTTATTTCCCAAAAGTGCTGCATAATAAATAGGAGTGATTCCATAATTGTCTTCTAAATTTATACTTTCATGTGCTTTTGCATTAATAATCTTAACTACTTCAACATTATCCTGCCAAACAGCATTATGAATAACCGTTCTACCTAAATTATCTGCAATCGTATAATCAAATCGTACGACATCTGTTAAGATTTTAAATAGTTTAATATTACATTTTGTTGATAAAATTTTATGCAATATTGTCCATCCTAAAGAATCTTTAAAATTTTTTTCCACTTTTCTACTGATTAAACTACTTATATTATTTTGAAAATTTTTACAAACTGTAGCTGTTGTTATATTATTCTCAAAAATTTTTAAAACATACGCAAAAAATATATTATGTTGTTGCTTATTAATTTGATGAAGATTTATATTATATCTTGTATACAAACTAAATAAAGCAAAATTATCATACATCAAAGGTTTGAAAAATAAAGGATTTCCTTCTGAGTCAAAGAAATCTAAAATAAATTCTTTCCCCTCCTCCTCTTTTTCATAAGAGAGTAAAAGTTTAACAACATCAAAATACAAAGCATCAGGGTCATACATTTTCAATAGTGCTTCATCAGTTAATGGTAAAGTGCCATGTTTATGTAAAATTAAATTTGTCAAGATCTCATAAATTGTTTGTCCATCTTTGTTTTTAAGAGTTGGTTTTATAGTATGATTCAATAATTGTTCTATAATTTTAGAATATTCCATACCATCATAAACCAAGTATTCTAATACTGTTTGTCCTCTTGTATTTTGAATGTTAGTATCAATCTTTGCATCCAACAAAAAGTCAATAAGTTCCGTATCTCTTAACGCAACTGCATTAAATAATCCAGATTCTCCTTTTTGATCTAACGCATTAATATCTCCATTATATTTAAGCATTTTATGTACGATATTTAAAAGATCTAACCTATATTGTTTCTTTGCAGGAGGTACTTTAGATGCTATAAAAACTATTTGCATCATAATAGTACGCCCCGATGTTGTTTTTTCATTTATATTCGCGCCATGAGTTAAGGCAATATCTATTATATCTTCAGCTTCTTTCCCTCTTAATGCTGTTTTATAAAGATACGATTCCCCCTTTGCATTTAGCTTTGTAGGATCACAACCCGCAATTAAAAGATCTTTTGCTAGTGTATCATTTTGTTCTATTTGTGGGTGTTGCATAAGAGTATTTCCATCTTTATCGATGTCGTTAAGCTCAATATTTTTATATTTCAGTAAATCTCTTACAAATACAGGATCACCATAAGATAGGGCATCATAAAGAATATGTTTCCCTTTCCCATCCAAAGTATTTATATTAGCACCACACTTTATAAGTATCTTTGCCATTTTATGATTTCCACTGATAATAATATTTTGAAGTAAACTTCTTCCATATTCATCTTTTTGATCAATATCTAATTTGTTCATTTTCAGAAGTTCTTCTACTATTTTTATTTTATTTTTATGAATAGCAATATCAATGGCATTTTGATTATTTTTATTTCGAATGGTTGGATCAGCATCATTATCAATCAACCAAAGAGCAGATTTATCATGATCTTTTTGGAGGGTTACCATCAATGGAGTGTCATTATTTTCATTTTGATGATTTATATCTACTAGTTCATTAGATAATGCCTCATTTAGCCACTCATATCTAGGAGTTTGAAACAAAAGTTCTTGCATAAAATTATTATTTGTAAAGCTTTTTTTAAAGAATTTTTTCAACATCTACTTCTTACCCCTTGTTTATAATGAACATTGATTAACTTACTTGGATTTTATTTTATTAATTATTATTTTATCATTAATTTACTAATGAGTAAATTAATGAACATACATCAATAAAAATCAAGTGCACTTTTTGTTATATAAAAACAAATAACAAATTTCATATTAAAAATTAGCTATGATTGTAATATAACGAAATCTAAATATTAAGGAAAAAACATGATTCACAAAAATATTCTTTTGAGTATAGCAACCATCTCTATTTTATACACAGGGTGTACTGAAAATGAAACAAAAGAAACTCAAACTCCACAGCCAAAAGAAGTTGTGGCACAACAAGAACCAACGGAAACATCAACTGTTGATAAAGTTGCAAATAGTGTGATAACTCATGTCGAATCTACTGCAAAAAAAACTGAAGAGTTAGCAAAAGATTTACAAAAATCAACTGCTCCTGTTGTAAAAAATATCGCAAATAAAGTAAAAGAGGTACAAAAAAATGTAACCGAAGCATCTGACCCAATTATCAAAAAGGTACAACAAGTGGTTCAAAATACTGATGCAAATAAACTCTACAAAAAATGTGCTTCCTGTCATGGACTAAATGGAGAGAAAAAAGCTTTAAACAAATCTGCTATTATAAAAAATTGGAATGCGCAACAAATAGAAGAAGCTTTACTAGGGTATAAAAATGGTTCTTATGGTGGAGCTATGAAAGGTGTTATGAAAGCACAAGTTACAAAACTTACAGACAACGAAATAAACGCATTATCTAATCATATTGCAGATTTCAAATAGTAAAACAGAAATCACACAAACGAAGACACTCTCATAAATATATTTTATTTAGTGTCTAGTTTTTGAAAAACTTTTTTCCCTTTTTTTATATGGTAGTTAATAATTTCTAGTTCCTCTTCTAACTCAATTTTTTCTTGTTTTGAAATATTTTTTTTCAATGTAGTTTTAAGTGCACGCTTTTTGTGAATGAGTTTTTTTATTAAACTTTTAATAGACTTTTTTTTACTCTCTTTTATAGAACTCTCTAAACCTAAAGTTTCTTTTACATTTTCTAAAAATTTTTTAAATCCCATAATTCATCCCTTTTATTTTATGATAGTAGCAATATCTTCATCACTAATTTTCATATCTTCATTTATACTACTATTGTTGATACTTCTATCTGTAAACACAACAGATGCCATCTCTATCAGATTTCTACTTATATCGTATGCATAAGAACTATCATTCATCAATGATGTTGCCATTTCGTTTGTAATAAGACCATTTCTGATTAAATTATCAAGTGTACCATTTACAAGTACATCATATTTTTCCATATGTATTTTAGCTTTTGACAATAACAATATAATTACATCTTCTTCTTGTGTATTTACAATTGTATTAATATTTCTTAATAACTCTGCTAAATTCTTTCTAATAGTGTTATATTCTTTTTTAATATATATATTATCACTTTTTAAATATTTTACTAAATTTTTTTGTAAATGTTTTGTATCTTTGACAGCCTCAATCATATTTCTATTTGCCAATTTTAGCTGATATAATAGCTCTATCTCTTTTGGTGACATATCACTTTGTGCTTTTGTAGAAAAATCTATAATCTCCCCATAAATGCCTTTTATTTTATAATTATAAAAATCATCGATATTGACTGGTAAGTCACTATATTCTTTTTCAATCACCTCATCTAAAGGAAGAGAAGATATGATTCTTTTTCTTTGCAGATTGAGTCCATGAGTAATAATTTCAAATGAGTTATCATAAAGATGTTTCGTTTCTCCAATTATTGCTGCCATTGCTGTTGATGGGAGTTCTAGTACAGAAACATTCAGGTATTTAGGTGTTGCATATTGTAATTTATTTGTTGTATCTTGTATCTTTTCTTTGAGTACAGATTCAAGAAACAGTACAAGTCTATTTATAAATGGAATCATAACAAGAACTCCAATAGCATTAAAAATAGTATGAAAAATAGCTAATTTTAGTGTGTAATCATCATTTGCAATACCTACATAACTACTAATAAAATCAACACTAAACATTATTTGATGAATGAAAACAATCGCTATTAATCCTGTGACTACATTAAATATAAGATGCGCTACTGCTAATCTTTTCCCTGCGATATTTGAACTCATAGCTCCAATGATTGCCGTAATAGTCGTACCAACATTTGCCCCAATAGCTAAAGCTAAAGCATTTTCATACGATATTTGTCCAACAGCTAATGCTGTAATAATAAGGACAAGGGTAGCATGAGAGGACTGCATAACAACTGTAGCAAAAATACAAATACCGGTAAATATAAAAAGATATTTGATACCTGTGCCACCAAATGAAGCTAAATCAATAGTACTTTTAAAAGCTTCAAATCCATCTTTCATATAGTGGATACCTAAAAATAAAAACCCTAAACCTGATAAAATATATCCTATACCTTTAAGCCCTTTTGCTTTTTGAAAAATAAGGATAATACCAAATACAAGCATTGGCATTGCATAAGCAGCTATATCAACTTTGAGTCCAAATCCTGCTACAAGCCAAGCACCTGTAGTAGTTCCTATGTTTGCACCAAAAACTATCCCTATACCTTGTGCAAGTCCTATTAGTCCAGCACCTAAAAATGAAATTGTAAGCACTGAAACCAATGAACTTGATTGCATAATCGTAGTGGCTATCATACCAAATCCGATACTTTTATAGAGTTTATCTGTAGATTTTCTTAATATATTTTCTAAAGCACCACCTGAAAACTTTTTAAAGCCCTCTTCTAGTGATAACATTCCAAATAAAAAAATAGAAACACCTGCTGCTATCTCTTTAAAGTCGGGACTAATCCAAAAACCGTACCCTAATATAATTAAAATAGTTGGTAATAAAATTTTTCTAACCATAATGATTGTCCCTAGTGACTTTCCTCTGTATGTTCATCGAGCATTGCTGTGATTTTTTCATATACATCTTGGGCTTCTTCATCTGTTATTTTGTTTTCTTTAATTAACAATAATATATTTTGAAGTTCTACTAAAAAAGACTCCATATCTCTAATCACCTCTTTGTCTTCATCCGAGAGCGTATTGTTTTCATATTGTGAGTGAAGCTCTTCTAAATACTCTTCAGTTTCTGGAATCATTGTTTCAGTAACCACTTTTTTAAGTTCATTTTTTATATTTAACATAGTTTGACCTTGATTTTTTTATATTATAGTATAGTTTTATTCAAATAATACTTCTATTAACACTTTATCTATCTCTTATTCTATTTGCAATACACTTCGCACTTATTTTTAATATTTAAATACATAAAACAATTCGTTTTATGAAGTAAAGGAAGCAGATGAATTCTGTAGTAATTGCCGTTACGGTGATGGTGATACTCTCATTAGTGAGAGTAAATATTGTTATAGCTTTAATTATTGGAGCAATAATAGGTGGATTAACTGGTGGACTTAGTCTCAATGAAACAATGGAAGCTTTTAACAAAGGTTTAGGAAATGGTGCAACTATTGCATTATCTTATGCGATGCTAGGAACATTTGCAGTTGCTATTTCAAAATCTGGAATTACTGATCTTCTGTCAAATATGATTATAAAAAAGATAAACTTAAATACCTCTGCAATGCAATTTATTTATATCAAATATATGTTATTAGCACTTGTATTATTAGCAGCTATCTCTTCACAAAACTTAGTACCTGTTCATATTGCATTTATACCGATTTTAATTCCACCACTCCTCCACTCAATAGCTCAGTTACAACTAGATAGAAGAGTTGTTGCTTGTGTCATCACATTTGGTTTGGTAGGAACTTATATGCTTTTACCTGTAGGGTTTGGTGGGATTTTCTTAAATGATATTTTACTTAAAAACTTAGTTGATAACGGAGTAAAAGCGACATCTTCACAACTTCCACTTGCAATGTCTATCCCTGTATTTGGAATGTTCTTAGGTTTACTAACAGCTATCTTATTTACTTATAGAAAAAAAAGAGTTTATGATGTAAGTAAGATTTTGGAAGTTGAATCTGAAAAAAAAGATATCAAACCTTTTTATATTTTTATTGCATTACTTTCTATTGTAACGGCACTTGGTTTGCAGTTATATACAAACTCTATTATTTTGGGGTCTTTAGCTGGTTTTATCATCTTTATTGTAGCAGGAGTAATAAGAGCAAATGAAACACAGGATTTCTTTACTAGAGGTCTTAAGATGATGGGTATGATTGGTTTTATCATGATTGCTGCAAATGGTTTTGCAAGTGTTATAAATAGTACAGGAGGAGTTGAAACTTTAGTTTCTTCTGTTGTAGATGTTATTGGAGATAATAAATCTCTAGCAGTATTACTTATGTTGATAGTTGGATTGTTCATCACTATGGGAATTGGTTCATCTTTTTCGACTATTCCAATCATAGCAGCTATTTATGCACCGTTATGTATGCAGTTAGATTTTTCGGTGATGGCTACCATTACACTTATAGGAACAGCTGCAGCCTTAGGTGATGCAGGAAGTCCTGCTTCTGATTCGACACTTGGACCTACATCTGGGCTAAATGTAGATGGTCAACATGATCATATTTGGGATTCTGTTGTTCCTACATTTATCCACTACAATATTCCATTGATTCTTTTTGGATGGATTTCGGCTGTTTATATTTTTTAATATAAACAGTTCTAATAGGTTTAGTACTAACTAATACCTATTCTTCATCAAGTGCTAATATCTCTTTAATCTCATCTTCATTATCAATGATAGAAATATTTGTATTTGCAACTATGATATCTAGTCCATTTGATTGTAAGTCCAAAAACTCTTCTGGAGTTAACATCATCTCTTCATCAGCTTCTATTGAAGATGAACAGTAAGGCATACTTCCAAAGTCGTAAAATTCATTTTCTTTTACTTTTATTTTTGTTATACCCTCTGCATTTGTAACTAATTCCCACTCATCAGGTATCTGATAAGTTTCTTCCATTTGTATTTTTATAAATTGTGCCATGTTGTATTCTCCGAAATAAATTTTAGGGAATAGTACAGTATTTTTTATAAATTTTCTTGATATTTTTTAATACCAATTATTATAATCTCATTATTAGCTTTATCTATCTTATACGGGATAACATAACCTTTGAAAATCATATCTCTAATCTCCTCATTATCAAAGTAAAATGATTTTCGAAATTTATAAGGCATATATACTAAATTTTCTATTTTTTCTTTTAATTCAGTTTTAAACTGATTGGCTCTAGTTTTACTATCGAGTGATATATAGTCCCAGATATTATTAAAACTATTTACAAACTTAGGTTCATAAATAATATTCACTATGATACTTTGGTATGTTTATCTATACTTTCCCATACATCTTTATGAGATAGTGTTGTAGTTGTACCATTTTCAATATTTGATAAAGACTCTTGAAAATATAGTTTATTTTCTTGAAAATCACTATTTGTTTGCTCTACTAAAGTATTGAATTCTTCAATTGGTAAAATTACAGATATTCTTTCTCCATTGTCGTTAGTGACATACTCGGGATGTAAATTCATTGACATTGTCATGATAGATCTCCTTGTGTTGATTATAAATTATTATATCTAAATTTATTTGATATTCTGAACTTAGTTTATCTCTACTATAGTTGCCATTAGAGTTTTATACGCAATATAATACATCTTATCAGAGGAAATAAAAGGTATTGAGGAATTTGAAAAAGAATATAGGGACTTACTTCAAAAATATTTAACAGAAGGACAAGAAATATTATCAAAAACAGATACTGAATAATTTTATATACAACAAAACCTTGGCTGTCTATAGACAATCATCTAACTTTTTTTATAAAACCTTACAGATAAATTACACTTTGCAATATTTATCAAAACAATAAACACATTCTGATATAATCTTTTCCATGACACCATTTAAAGTACATACAGAATATTCTCCAGCAGGAGACCAACCCCAAGCGATAGAAAAACTAACTGCAAGTATAGTTAGTGGAAACAAATACAATACCCTACTTGGAGTGACAGGTTCAGGTAAAACATACACTATGGCAAAAGTGATAGAAGCTACGCAAATGCCTACACTTATCATGACTCACAACAAAACTTTAGCAGCTCAGATATACTCAGAATTTAGAGGTTTTTTTCCTGATAATCATGTGGAGTATTTCATCTCTTATTATGACTACTACCAACCTGAAGCGTATATCCCTAGAAGTGATTTATTCATTGAAAAAGATAGTTCAATAAATAGTGAGCTAGAAAGATTGCGTTTGAGCACAACCACTTCTCTTTTGAGTTTTGAGGATATCATTTGTGTCGCTTCTGTTTCTGCTAACTATGGGTTAGGAAATCCAGTCGAGTACAAAAAAAATGTTCAAAAAGTAGAACAAGGACAAGAGTATTCACAACGAGCGATGTTACTAAAACTTGTAGAGATGGGATATAAAAGAAATGATAAGTTTTTTGACCGTGGAGAGTTTCGAGTAAATGGAGATGTATTAGATGTATTTCCTGCATATTCTGAAGATGAATTTATCAGACTTGAGTTCTTTGGTGATGAGATAGAATCTATAACCAAACTAGAATATATGACAAATCATAGAAATCAAGAACTCAAAGAAGTAACCATATATAGTGTAAATCCATTTGTAGTATCACAAGATAGACTTGCAACTGCAGTTGAGTCTATAGAAAAAGAGTTAGCCGAACGGCTAGCTTACTACCAAAAAGAGGAAAAACATGTCGAGTACCAACGACTTAAACAAAGAGTAGAATTCGATTTAGAGATGATAGAGGCGACTGGTATGTGTAAAGGGATAGAGAACTACGCTCGACTACTTACAGATAAAAAAGAGGGAGAAACACCCTATTCTCTTATAGATTATTTTGAAGCAATGAATAAGCCATATCTACTCATCGTTGATGAATCACATGTAAGTTTATCTCAGTTTAGAGGTATGCATGCAGCTGATAGAAGTAGAAAAGAGGTTTTAGTTGATTATGGATTTAGGTTACCATCTGCTTTGGATAATAGACCATTAAAATTTGATGAGTATATCAACAAAAAAGCGAACTTTTTATTTGTAAGTGCG
>Ga0193959_1000415_pt1 | contig 17078 bp, 21 predicted proteins | sample FB_2_MG_FD_140333 | JGI IMG/M metagenome (GOLD analysis project Ga0193959, IMG submission 140333) | Microbial mat bacterial communities from the Broadkill River, Lewes, Delaware, United States - FB_2_MG | ecosystem: Environmental > Aquatic > Freshwater > River > Microbial mats | place: USA... | reverse complement strand
CTTATCTGCAAATACATACAATAATCTTAATCCCTCTGATGTTCTTATAAAAACTCCACGATTACCTATAAATGGCTTAACACCTTTAGTTTGATATATTTTATTTTTATCTTTTACTGTTGGAGCTTTTTCAAAAATTGTTTTAATCTTTAGTGATTTTGGTATAGCTTTATTATTTGGTACATTTGCATATTTTTTAAGATTTTTTCTAATTGGTATAGCTAGTTTTTTACTCTCTGGTAATTCAGTACCTCCGAACATTTGAAGCCCTAGCTCTTCTTTAAAATGATAAAGTGTAACTTCTAAATTATTTTTATTAGATTTTTTTACTCTTATAGCGTTTCTGCTACTAAAATATTTATTTGTATTTGTAAGCTCTTTATTCATTTCTATAGATAAATCTTTTCTTCCTTTTTCAAATGATAAATCATTAATTGACTTAGATATAATAAAATTCATTGAACTAGCTAACTTATTAAAAGCATTTAGTTGTTTTGTCACATCAAATTCAATAGCATTCAATTATTATCCTTTAAGCTGTTGGAGTTGGTGCATCTGTAGGCACTTCACTCGCTCCAAGACTATCGTTACCTTGATTATGTGGATGGTTGACAAGTGATACTCCACTTGCTATAACATCTCCTGTAGTTACTAAGTTTACATTTGTTGTCATTGAACTACCACTTAAACCGCTATAATTTAAAGCACTTAATAATCCTAAAGAATTAACTAAATCGCTAAATTCAGATAATGGACTATTTACAGTAAATTTTGTACTTGCGTTTATTGTTGTGTTAGTTGAATTTACTGTGAAGTTTGTACAATTACTTATTATATTTGGTGCAGTTGCTGTTATAGTGTCTCCCTCTATCTTAATAGTATGACCTGATTGATTATATATAACTGTATTTCCAGAGCTTATGTCAATTATACTTTCTATATGCTCGTTTGATATAACTATTTTTTCATTTGATATTTCAGCGACTACAACTCTACTACCTGCAGGAGCTTTTGAATTAAATCCAAATTGACCTGCTTTTTGTGTATCTTCAATATTTCTAAGTGTTTTTACTTGTATTTTTTGCACTTGACCATTTGCACCACTTACTAAAGTTATTTTACCAAATTTTAATAAGTTATCTATCTTTTCTTTGTATGGTTGGATAAAAGATTTGAATTGACTAAACATTGAATAATCCTTTATCTACTAATGTAGCACTTGCCTTTTTGCCACCGTTATCATAAGTGTAAGTAATGTCTTTTACTAAGAAATCATTTTTTACTATTGAAGTATCTATTTTTATTATTGTGTTTATTTCAATATCCCAATTATCTATTACTATTTGTAAATTTATTGATTTTGAGATATCATTGTTTCTTTTCCATTTTGCCATATCTTCATTAGTTTTATCATCTGAATTAATATCTACAAATGGTCTAAATCTAGTTATATCTTTATCTTTTACATTGCTATCTGTACTATCTTTTATTAAAAATTCTTGCTTGTAAATATACTCACTAAATCTACTTGTAAAATTTTGATTAAAGTCTATTGATAATAAGTCATTATCTTTTAATGTATTTGAAATTTTTTTATTTTCATTTTTTATTAATTTTAAATTTCCTAAACTATCGCTAATTGGTAAAATATTATATTGTTTACAAAGTCTATTAATAGCATTGAAATATGTTTCCCCCACTTTGGTATCAAATGAATCTATACTATCAAGAGTTAATGTTGATGATACTTTTAAACCAAAAGGACTTACTAGGTCGCTAATAATTTGTTTTGGAGTTTGTGCATTATATTGTTTTATCTCTTTTATATTACAATCAACCAAATCACAAGTTTTACTTCTACCTGCTAAAACTAAAGGCTTCTTTTTGTCTCCAATAGATAAATTATAATCATCTACATATCCAGTAAATTTTGTTTTATTATCATCTAATATTTGTATTAAATCGTTACCATTAATATTAAGCTGGTCTCCATTAAATACTTCTAAGCTAAAAGTATCTGATATTGACTGCATTGATTTAGTTATAGATATACTTTCAAATCCACTATAAATAAATCCATTTGCTTTAACTTGTATCATTTTTCTAATACTCCAATAGTTCCACTTACAAAAATTGGATCAATTAAATCATTGTTTTGCATAACCTCATCTAATCTATTAATATCATCATATTTTAACATAGTATAGTTAATTAAATCTGTTGTAAAAACTATATTATCATTTGTTAATGATTGAAGCCCTGAGTATTTCTGAGTATAGAAAAATATAAATTCACTTCTTTGTGTTGCCAATAACTCCATAAAATTTTGTATATTTATTTGTTGTTGAACTGTATTATCTAATAATGTTAGTTTAGATAGTTCATTTTGTAAAGTTTCAAATATTGTTATAGTATCATTTTTAACACTTCCGAAATCATCCCCAGTTACAAAGTCTATATTTTCAAGAGATACTATTGATTTTTGATTTAATATACTTATCATTGTAGCACCATATATAAAAGCTTGTCTATTAATTAAAGCTTCTACCTCATCATCTACATCTATGTTTAAATCGTTTAATTGATTTTTAATTGAGTTTACAAATTGAGAGCCATTCTCTGACTGATACAATTCTAAATTAAAAACTTCATCAAAACTTCCTACGGTATCTACTATGTCACTAGCTAAACTATCTATTGATAATATATTACTTTTTACATTTGATACAGTTCTACCTATTTGACTTTTTGTGTTTTGAATAGTATCTGATGTGTTATCTAAAAAAGATATTGCTTTATTCATTCCACCTAAAAAGCCTTGTATCTTAGTTACTACACTATCCATTATTGATTCGCCTAGCGTATTGTCAAAGTTGCTTTTAAATGCTGTTATCGCTTCATCTTGAATATCAGTAACAACAAGTAATTGAGTTTCTTCTACTGGCTTATTCTCTGCTAATTCAAAGTTTATTTTAAATGTTGCTTTACCGTAAGATTCTCTATCTTCTTCTATAGTATATGTATCTACTTGAACATCAAGAGTTCCATAGAATTTATCTATTAATATTCCACTACCTATTACATTTAAAGCATTTTTTAAATTTTCTCTTTGAGCTAAATAATCATCTCCAACGATAAAAGCTTCAATACTAAATGAATTTTGTTTTAAACCATTTGATACTGTTTTAGTTCCACCATTTATAAAAGTATGTGTTGTTAATCTTTGTCCACCATTTGAAGATGTTTTTTTAGTGTAAAAAGGAACACCTCTAAAAGATGATTTGTTAAGAGTTGATATATTAAACATTAGTTTTGTACTCCATTATTTAAAAAAGTATTTGCTTTAAAGTTGCCTTTATTTTCAACTGATTTAACTTTACCATCTGCAACATTTACTGTTATATTAGCTGTATTGTTTGATGTAGTTGCTAAAGATTGAACTTGTTGCTGTGTTTGTTGAGTTTGTGAATCTTGACCACCAAATCCAAAGAAACTCCCTATTTTTGAAGCGAATCCTGCTATATCTGATAAGTTAAAATTTTTAAATATATCCCAAAAGTTAGTAAAAACTTTAGTTACCTTTTCCCAATTTTGATATAATAATACTCCAGCTGTTGCTAATGCAGTAACTCCAACAACTACTAATCCTATAGGGTTTGCACTCATTACAAAATTAAAACCTATCATTGCTACTTTTGCTAATCCTAAGGCTACTTTTAAAGCTGTTATTGCTGGACTCATTAACCATAGTGCAGCAGTTCCAGCTAATGCTATTACTTTAAAAGCTAATATTCCAGCAGCTACTAATCCAATAACCTTAACTAAGTCCTCATTTTCTTTTATGAAGTTTTGGAGTTTTGGAGTTATTACTGTTAATACTTCTGCTATTTTTCTCATAGCTGGATTAAGTATTGTTCCAAAAGTAATAGCTAATCCCTCAACAGCACTACCTAACTGAACGAAACTACCCTCAGTGCTATCCATTCTAATTTTAGCCATTTTTGAGGCTACACCTTCACTATTTTGTAAGTTCACTAACATTTTAGCAAAATCTCCACTATTAACTGCTTTTTCAAGATTAATAGCTCCTGCCATTGCTATTTTACCAAATACTGCATCAAAAGCGGTTATTCTTTTTACTTGTGATAAGTTTTTAGCTTGTTTACCTAAGTTTAATAGTATAGTTTCCATAGGTAGCATATTACCATTCGCATCTGCTGTTTGTATTCCTAGCTCTTTTAATACTTTTGCCCCCTCTGCTGCTGGACTTGCTAAGTTTGTAAATGCGTTTTTAAGTGCTGTACCTGCCATACTTCCCTTAATCCCAACATTTCCTAATAAGCTTGTAGCTGTTGTAATAGCTTCCATACTTTGACCTGCTGCAATTCCAATAGGTGCTGATACTTTTAAAGTCTCAAATAGAGTTTCCATATCAACATTCGCTGATGAAGTTGCCGCTGCCAAAACATCTGCAAGTTTTGCAGTCTCTGATGCTTTCATACCAAAAGCACCTAGTAAATCTGATGTAATATCTGATGCTCTTCCAAGTTCTGTACCACTTGCAGCAGCTAAGTCTAGTAATGGTCTCATAGCTACTAATATCTCATTTGTTTTAAAACCTGCTTTAGCTAAAAATATTTGCCCCTCTGCTGCTTGTGTAGCACTAAAAGCCGTACTAGCTCCTAACTGTTTAGCTTGTTCTGATAATAGTTTCATACTTCCTGCTACATCTACAGTTGCATCTGCACTTCCAAAAGCTACTGACTCTAAATCTTTCATTGATTGTTCAAACTTAATAGCTGGTTGTAATGCTTCTTTAAAACTTAATCCAAGTGCAACAATTCCTAAGGCTTGGCTTCCTATACCGCTTGTAGCTCTACTTATATTTTTTTGTGTTCTTGTGAGTTGATTTTGTGCAGCACTTATTCCACTTATTGCTTTTTGTGTTGATGATAAGTTAGTATTCGTATTTTTAGATACTTTTCCTAGATTTTTAAAAGCATTAGCTATTGATTGAAGCGGTTGAGTTGCTTTATCAATTATCCTAACTGAGCCTTGTGCTGGTTTTAATGCCATTTAATTACCTTTCTTTTGAACTTACACGATATAACCTAATTATATCATATAAAGTCAAAGTTTAAACCCTATTCCTTAGGAACAAAGTTTAAAGCTTGTCTATATAAATTATCTATTATTCTCTTATTTTTCATCTCTGATAATTGAGTTTTAAAAACTTTCATTATCACTGCTATTTTATTTTGGTACTCGTTTACCCTAAATACTTTCCCACAACTGCCGATAGCTTAATATAATCTGATGGATGCAATGATTTAACTTGACTTGTAGTTATACCACAAATATTTGCTATAGGTTCTACCATTGATCCCATACTGTTTTTAACATTTCCCAATTCATCAACATCTACAGTCATATCAAAAAAGTCAACTGCGGATACTTCATCTTCATCTTTAATTTTTAAAACTTTAATCTCATTCTCTTGTGTATCAAATATACTTCTTTTTAATTTAAAATCTTTCATTTTATTTCCTTTTTTATAAATTATAATGAGTAGAGATTATCTCTCTACCACATTACCCTCGAAAGTTAATTCTATAGTTCCCTCTGATACTGTCTCAGTAGGTGACATCATTTGAGTCATATTTGTACCGACATAAGTACGACCATCTTTAGTTTCTACTACTATCTCCCCACCGCTAAGTTTTTTTAATACTTTAGTGTTGAATTGTGCAAGTGTTGAGAACTTAGCTTTAATCATTCCAGCTTTAAGGCTCTCAGTTACACCGATAACCTCTCCACTATCTCCTAATATAGAAGTTTTTTCACTTCCACTTTCAGTAAGTTCAACACTATCTGTAACTGTTGGATATGCTACATTGTCAATAGTACATCTTTTAATTGCTATAACTGCCATTTTACACCTCGTAGTTTATTCGCATTGCTTGTTGCAATAGAACATTAATAATATTTATTTTCATAGATGAGTTAATTCTGTTACCAGCTCGTTCAACTATTAAACTGTCCTCAAAACTTGATAAATCTTCACATACTGCATCTGTAATAAGTTGAGTATAGTTTATAATCAAGTTTTGTTTATAAAGATTTGGAGTCATTACTAGAGTTCCAGCTCCAAACAAGTCATTATCTCCACCCACTTTATAGTTCTGAAATTGTGACATTCTAACAACAAAAGTATATCTAACATAAGAAATTGTTAAGAATACTCTTAAATCTCTATCATCAATATCAATACTAATATTATTACTATCTTTTTGTAGTGTTGTTACAGTTCTATCAAATAATACTGTACTTCCAACTACTCTATAAGTAGCAATTCCACCACCAGCTAGTGAGTTTCTCTCTGTTCTTATTCTCTGTGGTAGTGGTAAAAAACCATCTAAGTCAAAGTTTAAGAATCCGCCACCAGGATTACTTTGAGCTTCATCTCCAATCTTAGCGATAGCCCCTGCAGCTTGTTCAAATCCAGTAGCAAATACTGAATAATTGTCAAGAATAGTTATAAAAGCTGAATTAATAGCATCTGATTTAGTTGTAAGATTTGTTACAGTATCATTTGCTCCAACTATACAAAAACCATCTAACATTTCAGTAGCTTTAAAATTATCAGTTAAAGCTGTATCAATAGCAACTAAGCTAGAGTTATCAGTATATGGTTGAGCTATCAAGTTAAATTGTGTATCTTCTAATATAGTTAATACATTATCTAAGTCTGGATTACCAGTACCACCATTCATAGCTACTATTGTGCTTGAAATTCCTTGAATAATACTATCATCACTGTTGTAATTTAATCTTAGTTTTAATTCGTTTCCATAAGTTCCCTTATGCACCGCTGTAAATGTAACAGTTCCAGTTGCTGCAACTGCTGTCACTTGCTCTGTTGTATCTTCATTTACTGTCGCTGCTAGTAATGTAGCTATATCAGATGCTGTATCTCCTATAACAACTGGTATTCTATAAGAGTTCCCATTGATATAAAAAGCATAAGTACCATTTGATGTTGCTGTACCTGTTAATGCAACGCTTCCTGTAGCTTGAACACCTGCAACTAAGTCATCAAGTGCAATTACTTTTAGCTTAACAGATTTATTAATATCATAATATCTACCAATAGCATGAGCTAACATACTATTTGCACCAAATAAAGATTTTGCTTCATTTTCGCTAAATACATCTAAAACAGTTTCAGTTACTGCTGTACCTGATGATGTTTTTTGACCGAAAATCAATGCTGTGTACTCTTGTTTAATAGTTCCTGTAAGTTGTGGAGACTTTACAAGCTCTGCATAAACAAAAGGAATATTTAGATTAAATATCTCATTAAATTGTATTGCCATTATTTACCTTTCTTTTCTTTTTTAGACATATCCTCAATAGATATATCACCATCTTTTAATCTATTTTTCCAAAAAGTAGTTAAAGACTTAAAGATTTTTCCATCTTTTGGTAGTCTTTTTAAACTTACTGGGTCAATAGTAACCGTTCCCTCTTTAGGTATAATTTTATACATTTGCAGGTACTCCTTTGTTTGTTATTATTAAATTAGCTATACTTCCATCTACATCAAAATCATCTAAAGTGCTATAAACTAATCCAACTGGACGCTGATAGTAATAAGTTATTTTAAAACTCATTGAAGCTTTAGAAATATTTGATTGTGAATCGCTATCTCTTGAAATATTAATACTTTCTAAATATATATCTTCTATAAGTTTAAATTCATCTGTGCCAACATTATCAGCACTTAATAAATAACTCATAGCTTTCTCTACATCATATAAGTTTTCTTCTACAATACTATCTAAATCATCTACATCATTGCTTTTTGATACTACACCTATCATTAAATCTAATTCTCTGACTGTGTACATTGTTTGATTTTCTGTTACGCTTTCATCGTTCGTAAAAACTAGCAAATAAGGATATTCACTATCTTTCTCTATGATTGGTGCAACTCTTCCACCAAATACTCTATCGCTAAATAATGTTGTATTATCTTTTAAATATTGAACTATAAAATTTCTTATTAATGTTCTTTTATACATATTAGTCCTTTAAATATATGTCAAGTCCACCTATTCCATCTTTTCTAATATCAAAGACTTTATAGGTTACTGTTTCAATTAATAATGTATCATTTTGCTTAATATCAATATCCACCAAAACATCATTATCATATACTTTTAAAGAAGTATTAAACATAGGCTTTTCACTAGATATAGGTAAGCCCTCTGAATCAATTTGAACAAATGAATCTGTTTTAATGATGTTAAAAGTTTGACCGCTTCTATTGTTTAAACAAATAGTACCGAACTCATTTGAGTTTAGCATTGATTGATGGTCATTTTCTAACGAATCATTAAAACTCATCATTTATTATTTACCTGTTAATGGGTCGTTATTCCCATTCTTTGCTTTAAGCTCTTCTAACTCTTTTTTAAGTGCTTCATTTTCAGTAGCAAGTGCTTTATCTTTTACAATTTCTACAACTTTTTGAGCTTTTGGATCTATAGCTATTCCACTATCAATAAGTTTTTTAGCTTCTTTTTCTTCCATCTCTACAGTAGTACCAGCTACTGTAAGGACTTTTGAAATTTTTGTTGTTTTTACTAATTCTATTTTAATTTTTGCCATATTTTATCCTTATGAAATAACTGTCGCTACTAAAGTAGAGTTACCATCTTTTAAAAGTGGTGCTGCTGTTAAAACTGACTCAATTTCAACTGTACTTCTTGATGGAATAAGTTTTGTAAATACATTTCTAGGGCTTCTTGTGAAAGCTGCAGCTAAATCTAGTTCAATCTCTACATCTCCAGCGTAACCATAAGACATTTCGTTCTCATTCATAGCTGAAAGCATTACTACTTTTTTATCTGGCACCATATAAGCTGTTGCACCTGCTGAATCTTTGTAAATACCATCGTATCCCCAAATCTCAACACCTCTATAAGTACCATAGTAAATAGCACCGCTAACTGTTAAAAATGATTGAAATCTTAAGAATCCATCTTCAACTCTTCTAAAATCAGTCTCTTCTTTTACTAAATCAACTAATACTGCTACAACTGAGTTTCTACCTATGATATGAGTTCCTGTTTTACCATTTCCTGCAAGTAGTCCTAAGAAAGATACGATATCAGCCTTAGCGTCTTGACCTGATTCATCCCAATAGTTACCAGAACCTAAATCAACTGTATTTCCTGCATCTCTTGGAAAAGTTAGTGTATCATCATACCCATCACCTTGTACTGTTAATTTTGCATTAAATAAAACATCCGCTCTCATTGCTTCAAGTCTTGTATCAATTCTCATTTCGTTATCATCAACTTTTGAGTTAACAATATCTCTTACTCTTGCATTTTTTACTTTTGCATTGTATTCATTCTCTCCAAACGGTTTCTTATTTACATCATCATTTGTAATCACACCAGATGGCTTCATTGTTGGTAGTTTGAAAATATAGTTACTATATCCATCAACCTTAATTGGCTTACCATCAATAGTAGGATGAACGAAAGGTGCAATACCATTAACGAATTGCTTCTTATCAAATTCAACTATATTCTCTCCGTGAACATCTTGTCTCGCAAAAAATGCACCGAATAGCGATGGTCTAGTAGGTCTATCCTCAACCGCCATTGTCATATGTTTTGTTAATAAATCATATTTATCCATTATAAACTCCAATCTTCTAGAATAATCTCTTTATTTTGTAAAATACCTGATACTGCTGCTTCTGTTTGAACTCCTGGGAATGTCACATTAGCTCTATTAAATTTACCTTGTTTAGCACCTATTCCAATATCTCCCGCACCTGCGATAACAATATCTTCAAGAACTACTGCAATAACTTGTGTATTATAACCTGCTACTGTTGATAGTAAAATATCTGTGTTCGCAAAATTTGCACCTGCATTACTACATACAATTTGACCTGCTGTGTAAGTTCCTACTGCTAAAGGTAGTTCTACCTTATCATCAATAGTTCTTATAAGGTCATTATAAGTTACTGATGTTACTTCTGTTTGTTCTGTTGCCATTACTTATCTCCTTTTTTTCTAGCTTCATAATAAGCTTTATCATCTTCTTCTAAAGCTTTTGCTTCTGGATTAATATTTTCACTAGCTTCTGCATCTTGTGAATTTTCTTCCAACTCTTTAGCTGAATCTTCAAAATCAACTTTTTCTTTTTGTGCTTTCTCTGAAAATGCTTTGTTTAAAGCTATTGCAGTTTCTCCAACACTTAAACCATTTTTAATAGCGTTAGCTTTCACTTCACTATCCCCTGCAAGTGCCATAATTTCACTTACTCTTGTTCTCTCTGAAGCTGTTGCATCAGATATACCATCTTCTAAAGCTTTAGCATTTGCTTTTTCTAAAGCTTCAAATTGTTCTTTAGTATATTCCATACTTTTTTCCTTATTTGAATTTGCTATTTTCTCTTTATTAGATGGCATAGTTGCCAAATTCTTAATGTCACACTCTTTTAAAACTGCTGCGATTTGTTCTTTGTCTTCTTTTTCAAAGTGTTCTTTATAAGATGATATACAAGCTTTTACACTTTCACTTGCTAAAGCTCTAGCCGATTCTGAATCATTATCACTATTTTCACTTGTTATTATTTCATCAACAAATCCCATCTCTAGAATTTCATCTCCGAATAAATAAGTCTCATCATCCATCATCTTTTGTATCTCATCTGATGATTTTCCAGTCTTATTAATATAAGCTTTTGCCAATAACTTAGATAAGCTTTCTACTATTAAAGCTGATTTTCTTAATGCTCTAGCATCTCCCCAACTAAACACACTAGCGTTGTGAATCATATATACTGCATTATCATATGCTTTTACATTATCCCCTGCAAGTGCTATATATGAAGCCATTGAAGCAGCTAAAGAAGTTATAACAGTTGTAACGCTTCCTTTGTCATAAGCTTTAATAGCGTTAAATATTTCTACTCCTTGATAAACACTTCCACCAGGTGAACTAATCTCAATAGTAATATCTCCGCTTAACTCTTCAAGTTCTCTTTTAAACTCTCTTGCAGTTATACTCCACCCTATCTCTCCATCTATTTTAATTATTTGCATCTAAACCCTCCATTGGTATTAAATCTTTTAAAGCTTCTTTTTCTTTTTTCAAGTTATTAACATTTGTCATAAAATCTCCATTACCTAAGTCAAGAGTAGCTTTTTCTCTATCTAGTAGGTAATTGTTAATAGCTTCAACTTTTGACCGTACATCTTTTGTAGGGTCTACACTCATAACAGGGTCTCCAATCCATCTACATTTTAAAAAATCGTTTCTACTATTAAAAAACTCTGGAATAAATATATCGCCTTGTAAAATACCCCATGTTATTACTTGATTTCTAATAGGATTACAGAATGAATTAACCATCAAGCTTCTTTGTGGATTTGTAAACTTTTGCATACTTATCATAGCTGCTCTTGAAGCTGAATAGCTAGAAACAAATTGAGCTAATATTATTTCTAGTGGTATTCTTTTTGCACTTGAAAACTTTTGAAGTGAAGTCATTACAAATTTATCATAGTTTGGATTATCTCGTCCAGTTTGATGTATTTTTAATTCGTCACCCGGTTGTAGTTGAGTAATTGCATTTTGCTTGATTGTATTCTTTGATGTTTGCTTTGTATCTCCAGTTAGAACATCTATTTCATTTGCACCAAAAGCATTATCTTTAGAGTTTGTTACAATGCTACCATAGAATATAGCTGATAACTTAGCAGCTGTTAATTCATATTTCATATAACTATCAATATATTCTGCATCTCTCATTATTGATGTAGCAAATGGAATACCTCTAACTGTTTTTATTCTTTTTCTATCAAATAAATGTATAACATTTCTTTTACCTTTTGAAAAAGCTTTAAATATTTTATGTGTTCCATCACTTTGTAATATTGAATATTCTAAAGGCATTTTGTTTTTAGATACTTTTATACCCTCTATAAATGTGGAATCTTGTGAGTCTATATATTCACTACCGATTAAATCAACTTGAATAAATTTAGTATTTTGATTTATCTTTGTAAGTGGTAAAGTAGCGAAACAATCCCCATCTATTAAGTGAGTTCTATAAGCTAATCTTTGCATTAAATAAAAGTTATCTTTAGCCGTTACATCTGATAGTGTAGAATTAGCCCAATCATTGAAGTAATTTTCTAATATATCTTCAATTTGTTCTGCTCTTGTATCTGTTAAGTTTAATTTTTTTCTATCAAGAGTTGGTTTTGCTCTTAGTCCATCACCTATAGTATGGTCTACTGCACAATTAACTAGCCCCTCTATAAACCCATTGTTTTTATATAAGTGTCTTGAAGTACCTCTTAAATCTTCTAAGTCTTCAATATCTTCATCTTCTGTAGTTTCTGCATAAGTATTATAATGATTTGATTTTGTTGCACCATCATATATTGACCCATCATTGAATAATCTTGAAGCTTGTCTATATAGTGAAGCTTGATATTCATACTTAGGATTAAAAAATCCAATAGCTTTATCTATTATATTAGTAGCCATTTGGATTACCTACTGTAAAGATTTGATTAAATTTAGGTGCAGTTATTGAATCGCCTTGAAGTCTTGCTACTTCATTTTCCCAATAGTCAAGATTAAGTTTTACTTCTTTAGCGTCTGCTCTTGTAAGTCGTCTTTTAGAGCTTTGACCATTTTGGATTTCATAGTCTTTATTTAATGATAGAGATTGATTAGCGTCATACCACATAGAATAATTATTTAATGCTAATTCTAAAGCTGTAGTATTTCTTTTTTCTGCTAATAATTGTAAAGCTGTTTTAGTAGCCATTTAATAAAATCCTTTGAAAGTGCAATTTAAACTTTCTTTGATTGTTGCGTTTTGCTTTCGCTCCACGACTTATACTTTTTAAGTGATATGATTATAGCATATTTTAACCTTAATTACAAGTTAAAGTATTTAGTATTTATAATTATTAGCAATAAATATTAACTCATTACCTAATTGTATCAACTCTTCTTTTGTAATCTCTTCCATAAAACAACTATCACAATGTTCTGTTAAATCAAAATTATTGTTGTCATTCTTTTCTATACCAAAAACTTGTGATACTTTATCTAATACTCCATCTTTAACAACTATACAGTCATAGTATTTGTCTTTTTCAATTTTCATTTTATTTCCTTTTATTTAAAAAACTTACCAAACAATCTACCAGATAACTTACCGCTCACTCTCCAACCTACACGCTTCATTATTCTATTGTTTTTAATAGGTCTAAAATCATTTATGTACTTTAGAAGTTTATATATGAAGTTCATTTATTTGTCTTTAATCACTATTTGATTTTTGATTTGTTTTATTCTTTTTGTATTTTTTGATAATAAATCAGATAGAAATTTGGTAACTAATATTTCAATATCTTCATCACTATATATATTTGCATTTTCTAATCTTTTTCTTAATGAAACTATACAAGCACTACATTTCCTTTTGCTCTTTAAATATTCATTAAATATTATATGCACTATTTCATTTTTACCATCTGAATTTTTACCATCTATACATTGAATTTTACATATTTTATCATATTTATTTTCTGATATTATTTTTAAAATATCATCTCTATTTTTTATATGCTTTTCTGCAAAGTGTCCTATTTCCCAATCGTAAACATTTCTTTTGTAAGTTATCTCACATATAGGGCAAGTTCTACTTTCAAGATTCTCTTTTATCTTTTCATCATACAAATCATCATTATAAATGTCTTTATAAAGTTCTCTTGAAATAATCTCTTGTTTTCTAATCTTCCTCATCTTCTTTTCCTACATAATCTATTGTTTTATGGTTGCTATCATTAAATACCGTAACTTCTTTTATTTCTATTCCTTTCTCTTGTGCATTTATTATTAACTCAGCAGTTTTTACTTCAAGTTGGTATGTTGATATAATTGCGCTAGATGTTTTAACTATTGCATTTGTCTCTTCAATATCAGCAGTACCTCTTTTTAGTCTTTTTATCTCATCAAATAGAGCACTTCTTAATATTCCTAAATCATTCATTTTATTTCCTTTATTTTTTAGATAAGTAACTTTATAATAAAAAATCTATTAAGTAAATAAAAACTAATAAATATAAATATAAATTTTACTATATGTTACTATATTAAACACTTTGTATTGTTAAATCAATATATTTTAAATCCTGTAATAGTTTAATTGCTGCTAATTGATATACTTCTAAGTCTAAAGCTTCGTTTCTTTCTCTTCTTTTAATGTAAGTACGCTCTATATATCCTTTTTTATTTTCTTTAAATACTACCTTTTCAGCTGTTAATTGCTTAAACCATTCCTCATCAAATGACATATTATAGTGCATATATCCGTACTCTTCTTTTTTTAATGATAATCTTTCAAATACTATATCCTTGCCTTTTGTAGTAGCTACCCACATAATTGGAATAGTTCCTTTTTGTGGCATTTTAAGAGTTGCTAGTGGTCTTGAATCATTATCTTTAACCTCTTTGCTATCCCCTTTAAGCATTGTAAACTTTTCACTATTGTTTGATACAAACTTTTTAACCTCATCTGTTTTATGACCTGCCATATCTATAAAACATCTAAATATTTTTAACTCTCTACCATCTTCACATTTAATAGGCTCGTTGGTTATTCTTTTCAACTCTTCCCATACTGAGTTATTGATAGGGTCTCCCCAAATCTTACCAGCTTTTAAAGCTCTTGAAGTTTCCCCAACTTTCCACTCTTTTATTAAATACTCTAGTCTATCATCTTGTGTATCTACTGTCATAATTATAATTTTAACTTCTTTAGATGTAGTAGTGTAATCTTCTCTTTGATTATATAAATCATCTCCATCTAGTTTTATTGTTTTATCTTCGTAACTTTCCCCTAGCCATACATTTTTAAAAACTTTCATTTTGTTTCTATCATTTGCATCTTTAGCTTGTACGAATACTTTTGCTATATTGCTCCAATCTGCATCTGGGGACATTGAATAACCAGCCCATATATGAAACCCTCTTTTTTTTCTACCTTTTCTATTGTACTCTGCTGTTTTGTTACAATGCTTACATAAAGCTTCTGCTATGTATTTATCTTCTGTTACCTTATCCCAGTTATTATTTAGTTTTGGATCTTGCCATTCATTACAACAATAGAATTTTTGTGTTTGTCTCCACTCTCCTAATTGAGTAATACTCTTTTTATTTTTATGTGATATTCTTTCTTCACAATGTAAACACTTTAAATATGCAGTATCAAAAAGATGAGTTAAAACTCCCTCTCTAAATTCCTTATCCCATTTTATATTTTTAAACTCTATTATCTGAAATTCTCCACAATATGGACAAGGTACATAAAAATAACATTTGTCAGCATCTTCAAATCCAATCTCAATTTTAGATATTCCTGTTATTGTTGGTGTACTTCCGAATATTGCTTGACTATCCCAAAAAGTAGCTGTTCTTTTAATTGCTAACTCTATAGGGCTTCCCTCTCCATCTACATCATCAGGAAATCTATCAACCTCATCAAGATTTACTCTTTTTGCTGTTGCAGCTGCGTAATTTGATGCAGCATTTCCACCCCTTGACTCAAATATTCCGCCGGGGTAAACTTTAAAATTAACTGTATCATCTTGCCTTGACTTTACTATCTTATCCCCAACTATTGGCATATCTCTAAGTAATGGCTTAAGCTCTTTTTTGCTCCACTCATTAGCTTTTTTATCATTTGGATTAAACATTAATTGACTGCAAGGGCTTTCGCTGATGTGATAACCTATTAGCATATTAAGTAACTTAGTATAACCTATTCTTGCTGATTTTGGAAACCATATCTCACTTACTTCTTCATCTGTACCACTTAATAGTATTGCTTCTTGATATTTATAAGGTTTAAATCTTCCTGTAATAGCTGAGTTTTCCGCACTTAAATATCCATATTTTTTAGCCCATTCCAACCCATTTAATTTAGGCTTTGGCTTTAGCTCTGAAAATATTTTAAAAAGTAACCTTTCATTTTTACTCATCTTTAAATTTTTCCTTTAGCTTTTCAAAGTCCTCTAGTATTGAGTTTATATCTTCACTTACAAAGTCTTTAATCTGTTTTTTTGTCATTCCCTCTAAGTTTACTGCATAGTTATTCGCTAAGTTTAAAAGTGCATTTCTAAATATTGATACAGCTTGATTTATTACTATTATTATCTCATCATAAGTATAATTGTTTTCTTGAAGTGATTTGTTTTTTATACCTTGACTTATAGCAAGTTCAAACTCTTTTAATATTGTTGCTTTTGCTTTAAGTCCATTAAGTAAAGCTAAGTCTTTAGTAGTTCCACTATCTGATATTGTTGCTAGTATGTCAATTTGTAAGTCTTTTATTTTTGACTGCATCTCATCAAGTGGATTCTCTTTTTCTAATAATACAATTTTTTCTTTTAGTTTTTTGTTTTCATTTTCTAACTGTTTTATTTTTTCTTTAAGAATATTATTATCTTCATTTTTTAAAGTAGTTTCTTTTTTTTGTTGAGGTTTTTCTATTGGCTTTAAATCTTCTATGACTTCATTGCTTTTTGATTCATCTGATTTTATATTTTGTTTATTGTTTCTTTGTTGATGTGATTCGTGCGGGTTATCTGGATCTTTACCTAGCAATAAAGCTGATTTTCTAAAGTAATACTTTTTACCAAACATACATTTTGATATTTTTAGTTTATCTTTTTGTTTAGCAATATATGGAGCTGATACATTTAACCGTCTTGCTAGTTCTGATGCTGTTATTAGTTCATCTTTTTTATTTGTCATTTTGTAATAATAGCATAATTATTATTAACTTGTAAATAGGTTAATAAAATGGTTAATTTTTTGGTTAATAAAATATCTATAAAGTATTATAAAATATAGCTTTGTTTGTGTTTAAACTTTATATTAAAACTTTTGTATTGTTTTGTTTGTTTTTTGTAACTTAGAATTAAAAAAAATCAATTAGTGTGTAAAGTCGAGGTTTGAACTATT
>Ga0193959_1000414_pt1 | contig 17103 bp, 16 predicted proteins | sample FB_2_MG_FD_140333 | JGI IMG/M metagenome (GOLD analysis project Ga0193959, IMG submission 140333) | Microbial mat bacterial communities from the Broadkill River, Lewes, Delaware, United States - FB_2_MG | ecosystem: Environmental > Aquatic > Freshwater > River > Microbial mats | place: USA... | reverse complement strand
TTTGCCTGAGCTATGGCAGAGTTTCCTTGTGTACCATCTAAGATCAAAATAGTTCTGTGTGGTGAACCACTATGGGCTTTGTCACAAATACGGTTGATCTTTTTAAGCTCATTTGCCAAGTTTGTTTGTGTATGTAGTCTTCCAGCTGTATCTATGATCACATGATCATAGCCTTTAGCTTTTGCAGAGTCGATAGTGTCGTAAGCAACAGCAGATGAGTCATGCCCTTGCTTAGATGAAACTATAGGTATATCTAATCTATTTGCCCATTGTGTAAGTTGTTCAATAGCAGCTGCACGGAAAGTATCTCCCGCTCCTAAAATAACTTTTTTACCTTCGTCTTTATAACGTTTTGCAAGTTTAGAGATGGTTGTTGTTTTACCGGCTCCATTAACTCCGACTATAAGTTCAACAAAAGGAGCTGTAAACTCTGGTTCTTTGTATATAGTATGTGCAAGTGTAGCTAAAAGTTTTGAACGTAAGATCTCACGAGTTATTTTCTCTTGATATGTTTGGTCTAGTATAAGCTCTATTAGTTCGTACTCAACATCTGCTTCAAGTAGAATATCTTCTATCTCATCTTTAGTAAAGCTTATTTTCTTTTTTGGTGCTACTGTTTTTATTGCCTCAGCAGTTTTACTGAGTGACTTTTTTATAAATCCAAACATCTATATTCCCAAAGCCCTTTTTATATCGCTTTCAATAAACTCTTCTTGGACACTTCCAACATAATGGTTTATATATTTTCCATCTTTATATAAAACTACAGTAGGAATAGGGTAGCGTTTGCCCATTTTTAAACTAGATGTTATAGCATCGTTTAATCTCATATTTTGATCTGAATTTACTATAGTGTACTTCGCATTATATTTGAGCCTAAATTCATCTATCTTGTCATTAATGATTTTTCCCTCTTTTGTAAACTCAGGAAGCTCAACGGTTGAACCGATCACAAGTAGTTTATCTTTGTACTTTTCTTGAAGTGATGTTAGGTGTGACGCAGAAGCTTGACAAGGTGGACACCATGTCGCAAAAATATCAACAAGTATAACTTTACCATCAGAACCATCTACCAAAAAACCATCAGAGTCACTTTTCTTAATTACTAGTTGTTTGTTGTCAGTTGTTGTCATAACATATTCGTTTGATGTTAACATATCGTTTGCTTCATTCTCTGTACTACATGATGTAAAAAATATTAGTGCTAGGACAAGAGTGATAATAGATATTGATTTATTAAGCATAAATGCTGCCTTTTTTTTGTAAAATTAAAAATTGACGAAATTATAGCCATAAAGATTTAATATGATTCTTACAAAAAACACATTTAGAAAAAAATGTTTACAGAAGATGAATAATCGTCTTCAAAATAGCTTTGTCTATGAAAGTAAAGTAATAAATAAAAAAATATTAAAAATATTAAACAATGTTAAGGGAAAAAATATACTATTTTACTATCCTATGAAGACAGAAGTAGATATAAGAAAAAGTTTATTACATCTTAGAAAAAATAACAATATTTTTTTACCTTTTATGGAAAATGAAAGTTTTAAGATAGTAACATTTAGATTGCCGCTACAAAAAAAGAAATTTGGTATTTATGAAGCGGGTAACAGTTTAAGAAAAATAAAGAAAATTGATATAGCTATTGTTCCTGTAGTTGGAGTTGATGGTAACTTACAAAGGATAGGCTTTGGTAAGGGTATGTACGATCGTTACTTTGAAAAACTAAACACTAAACCATATACGATTTTCATACAACCCAGAACTTGTTTTACTAAAAAACTAGTATGTGATCATTACGATGTTAAAGGTGATCTTTTAATAACTGCAGACAAAAGGGATATTAAAATATAGGATGAAAAATGTTAAATGAGATGCTACTTGGTGGTGCAACAGCTACCATTAGTGGTCTGATTGGCTTTTTTATTTCTAAAAAAATTAATAATGCTAACTTTGATGTATATATACAACAAGCAAAAGCAAAAGCTCATGTTATAGAAAATGAAGCACAAAATCTTTTAGAGAAAAGTCGTTTAAAGTCTCAGGAAATTGAGCTAGAAGCGAAAAAACATTTTGAAAGTGCTAAAGATAGAGCAAAAGCTGATTTGGCTCAAAGAGAAGAAAATGTTCTTCAAAAAGAGCAAGATTTTCAAAGGTTCGTCAAGGATGAACAAAGAAGACTTCAAGAGGAGACTTCTGTATTAAAAGCAAGAAAAATTGATTTACAAAGAAATGAAAAGTCATTAGAATCGCTAAAAATAAAGTACGAGGAAAATATACAAAGAGCTCTTCATGCAATCGAGCATAGTGCAGGTATGACTCAAGATGAAGCTAAAGAGATGCTTCTTAAAAAAGTTGAGGATAGATCACGTTCTGAGATAGCTCATATTGTAAGAAAGTATGAAAATGAAGCTAAAAAAGATGCTAAGAAAAAAGCAAATTATATTTTGGCTCAGGCTACAAGTAGGTTTGCAGGTGAGTTTGCTAGTGAGTATTTAACAAGTACTATTCATTTAGAGAGTGATGAGTTAAAAGGTCGTATTATTGGTAAAGAGGGGCGAAATATAAAATCGCTTGAAACTTTGCTTGGTGTTGATATTATTATAGACGATACACCAAACTCGATTCAAGTAAGTAGTTTTAATCTTTACAGACGTGCTATAGCTACAAAAACTATAGAGTTACTTGTAGATGATGGACGTATACAACCAGCTCGAATAGAAGAGATTTTTGAAAAAGTTACAGAAGAATTTGAAGAATCTATTTTAAACGAAGGTGAAGAGCTAGTTGTAGATTTAGACATTGGTGTTATGCACCCAGAGCTTATGAAGCTTATAGGTAAACTAAGATACCGCGCATCTTATGGACAGAATGCGTTAGCACATACACTTGAAGTTGCTTACTTGGCAGGGATAATGGCTGCTGAGATGGGTGGTGATGTTAGGATTGCTAAAAGGGCTGGTTTACTTCATGACATAGGTAAGTCACTTACTCATGATATGGATGGTAACCATGTTGATCTTGGTGCTGAAATATGTAAAAGATATGATGAACATGATGTTGTTATAAATGCTATCTATGCTCATCATGGTCACGAAGATATGCTAAGTATAGAGTGTGCTGCAGTTTGTGCGGCAGATGCACTCTCAGCAGCGCGTCCTGGTGCTAGACGTGAAGTGTTAGAGAGCTTTTTAAAACGTGTTACAGATATAGAAGAGATAGCATCATCACATACAGGTGTAAGACAAGCATATGCTATAAATGCTGGTCGTGAAGTAAGAGTGATGGTTAATGCAACTCTAATAAATGATGATGAGTCTATTTTAATGGCTAAAGAGATAGCAGAGGAAATTGAACAAAAAGTTCAATACCCTGGCGAGATAAAAGTCAATGTTATTCGTGAAAGTCGAGCAACAGTCTACGCAAAATAAACTTCTATAATCATAGAAGTTTATTCTCATAAAATCACTTCCTAACAATAAAAAATACTGTTTAATACTAAATTAAATTACTTATATATATAATGGTGGCAAATAGTATAAAAAAAAATTATACTTTAAAGGGAAGTTGTAGTATGGAAAAACACTTACATGATGATGATTTTATTGTTTCAAAAACAGATCTTAAAGGTCGTATAACCTATGGTAATGACATGTTTATAGATATGTCAGGTTACTCAGAAAGTGAGTTGCTAGGTGCCCCTCACAATATTTTGAGGCATAGTGACATGCCTAAAATTATATTTAAACTTTTATGGGATAGGGTACAATCAAAGGAAGAGATTTTTGCTTTTGTTAAAAATAGATGTAAAAATGATGATTATTACTGGGTTTTTACAAATGTTACAGCTTCACTAGATAAAAATGGAAATATTGTAGGATACTATTCAGTAAGGCGTAAACCAAATCCAGAAGCAATTCAAACAATTGTACCTATATATAAAAAGCTATTAGATGTTGAACATAGCTCAGGTATGGAAGCTTCATTAAAAGAACTAGAATCAATATTAAATAATAATAATAATAAGGTTACATATGATGAATTTATCACTACTATTCAAAAATAATTCAATTAGCTTTTTAACTTTTACAATAGTTATTGCCATAGGCTACTTTTTATATTTACAAGAGTATATAGCTGCTGTTTTAATCCTCATACTTACAGTCATTGCATTTTTTTTAAATACTTCTAGAAGTTCAAAAGACGAGTTATTGACTCAGATAGACTCTATTATAAAGTTAGCAGCAAATGGAGAACTTGAATCAAGAATAACAAAAATAGATAAAGATTCTGAGTTTTCTGATATAGCAAAAAATATAAACTCTTTAATAGATCAAGTAGAAGTAGTTATACGTGAATCGATTACATCTATTCAGTCAGCTACAAATGGGATTGAACATAGAGTCGCTTACTCTAAGGGTTTAAAAGGTGTTTTTGTAAATACTATGAATACCATAAATGAAGCTGTAGAGAATATTCATATTGGTAATAGGATGAAATATCGAGGTGAAATTAGTAATGATTTACATGATCTTGGCGGTGGTATAGGAAAAGGATTAGAACTAGTTCAAGAAGAGATAATATTATGTAGTGATGAAGCTAAAAAGATTTCTGATATATCTATAGAAGTTAGTAAAGATGTTGAAAATACAGTAGATGATGTAAAAGATGTAAACACAAGTTTTGAATCACTTTCTCAAAATATATCTACTAATGCAGAGTTGATAGATTCACTAAACCAAAGGACTCAAGAGATATCTGATGTTTCAAACCTGATCAAAGATATAGCTGACCAAACAAATCTTTTAGCTCTCAATGCAGCTATTGAAGCTGCTCGTGCAGGTGAACATGGTAGGGGTTTCGCTGTTGTTGCAGATGAAGTGAGAAAGCTTGCTGAGCGTACACAAAAAGCTACAGAAGAGATCTCAATAACTATAAGTTCTTTAAATCAGGAGAGTGTAGAGATAAAAAATAGTAGTGATATTATGTCTGAGATAGCAGAGAGTTCTATTGAAAAAGTTGAAAAGTTTGTTAGTTCACTAGAAGACTTTAATAATACTACAAAAAAATCAGCTTGTACCGCAAAACATATAGTGAATATTTTATTTACAACATTAGTTAAGATTGACCATATTATGTATAAATCTTTTGCTTATTCAGCTGTTGTAACTGAGGTTGAAGAAAAGGAACTTGGAGATCATAGAAACTGTCGTTTAGGAAAATGGTATGCTAGTGAAGGAAAAGAGTTATTTGGAGATACTAAATCATTTATGAAAATAGATGCACCACATGCAGAAGTACATAAGTTTGCTATGAAAAATATGGAATATGTTAAGGAAGGTACAGCTATGAAACCTAAAAATAAACAAGGTATTTTAAGCAACTTTAAAGATATGGAAAAATATAGTGAAGACTTGTTTAAAGTTTTGGATACTATGGTAACAGAGAAAAAAGACTGTATAGAATATGAATATAATGTCTGAAGATAAATAACTTAATGTTTATCTTCTAACGTATTTATATCTGAGTCATCATATGGGTCCATATGTATTAAAGGATGGACTTTCTTATCTGGAAAAAGTTTTTTCCACTCATCTTCAATTTTATCTGTAACAGAATGAGCATCATAAAGTGAAATATCTAAGTTAAATACAACATGTACAGATATAAATATATGAGATCCAGCTTCTCTAGTTGCTAAAAAATGGTAGTCTGTAACATCATCATGTCTAGTAATAGATTTTTTGATCTTAATTACATCTTCATCAGGAAGAGAAACATCTAAAAGCATAAGTATACCCTCTCTAATTATAGGTATAGAAGAGTAGATCATATAAACTGCGATTCCTAAACCAATAACAGCATCTATAAGTTGTATATCTGTTAAAGTAACAAGAGCAAGTGCTACCAATACTGCACCATTTGAAAAAATATCTGTTTTATAGTGTAGGGCATCTGCTTTAATAACAAGGTTTTTAGTCTTTTTAGCTACATGATTTAAAAACATAACTAAGAAAGTTGTAATAACTATAGATGCAAGCATAACAATAATAGATTCACTAATATATTCCATTTTTTTTGGATCTATTATTTTATGAAGTGCTTCGTAAAGTATAAAAAGAGCAGAGAGTGATATTACAGTACCTTCTATAACTGCTGCAAGTGGCTCCATTTTTCCTTTTCCATAGTTAAAATCATCATCTGGTGCATCTTCAGCAGTATTCAGTGCAAAAAAGTTAAATAGTGAAACGATTAGGTCTAAGAAACTATCAATAGCTGAAGCTAAAACTGCTATGGAACCACTTAAGATTCCAACAGTCATTTTCATAATAACTAACAAACCTGCTACAGATGTGGATACTATCGTAGCTTTTTTCTCTAATCTCATATATTTTCCCCTTAGTTAAAAAAATTGTTATTTTAGATACAATTATAATAAAAATAACCTACAAAGAATATTATGGATTTAAAAAAAATACGAGAAGATAGAGAAAAATGGCTTACATGGAAGAATATTAAGCCATTAAGAGAAGAGTTAGATAAATTAGAAAATGGCTTATATAATGTTGAGCTTGGTAATATTGTAAAGATCAGTGGAGATTACAAACATGATATAACTGAGGCTGCAAAAAAAATGATGCCTTGGAGAAAAGGACCATTTCAAATTTTTGATCTATTTATAGACACTGAGTGGCAAAGCAATATAAAATATAACCTTTTACGAAAACATTTTAATTTAAAAGATAAAAGAGTTGCCGATATAGGTTGTAACAATGGTTATTATATGTTTCGTATGTTAGAAGATAAACCTTCTTTATTAGTAGGTTTTGATCCTTCCCCGCTATACAGAACACAGTTTGATTTCATAAACCACTTTGTAAAGAGTGATATTGTTTATGAGATGCTAGGGGTTGAACATGCTGAGTTTTATGAAGAGAAATTTGATACTATCTTTTGCTTGGGTGTTTTATATCATAGAAGTGATCCAGTAGCTATGTTAAAACAGCTTTTTCGATCATTAGATAAAAAAGGTGAAGTAATACTTGATACTTTTTTTATAGACGGTGAAGAGGAATATGCACTTTGTCCTGAAAGTTCATATTCAAAGATACCAAATATATATTTTGTGCCTACAATTAAAGCATTAAAACATTGGTGTTTACGTGCAGGGTTTGAGTCTTTTGAGCTTTTAGAGACTTCAAAAACAGATGCAGAGGAACAAAGAAAAACAGAGTGGATCGAAGGGCAGTCACTAGAAGACTTTTTAGATCCAAATGACAATACTAAAACAGTAGAGGGGTATCCTGCTCCACAAAGAGTTTATGTTAGACTAACTAAGGATAAATAATGGCAGAAGAAAAAAACGAGATAAAAGATACAGGCTTAGAAGATGCTGATAATGAGCTTAATGAATATCTTATAAAAGATGATGAGGTAATATTAAAAACTCATCAAAGAATACATAGTGACCTTAGTGGTTCTATTCAAAAAATGGAAAGTGGACATGTTGAAATAGAACTTGTAACTACAAAAGAGATGTTAGCAGATGATATGGGGCTAATTCATGGTGGTTTTATATTTAGTGCGGCTGATTATGCTGCAATGGCTGCTGTAAATGAAAGAAACGTAGTTCTTGTTGCTAGCGATTGTCAGTTCCTTTCACCTGTAAAACTTGGAGACAAAGTAAGAGTTGAAGCAAATGTAAGACATACTGAAGGTAAAAAAAGAAATGTAAATGTTGAAGCGTATGTTTATGACATAAAAGTTTTCAGCGGTGTTTTTAAAACTGTAGTTACAGAAAGACATGTTTTAAAGCTAAAACTTTTAGATCAGGAAGAAAGAAAGTCTAGTGAAAGAGTCTAGACTTTAGCAGTTAGTAAAAATATATCAAAATCTCTATGAGGTTTGTTTATAGTATATATATGCTCAAACTCTACATCTTTAAATCCACAACTTTTTATAATCTCTTTTAGTTTATCTTCACTAAAACCAAAGTGAAAAACACCAGTATTATCTGAATGAAATGTTCCATCTTCATCCATTAAGTCAGCTATAGCAATAAAACCATCTTCGTTAAGACTTTTTCTTATGATTTTGAAAAAGCTATCTAAGTTTTCTACATGATGTAGTGTCATAGAACTTATGACCCCATCGTATTTTGTACTTATTGGAGTTTTAATTATGTCTTGGCAAATAGGTTTTATACGTTTTTCAGTAGTATTTTTTTCCTCTAACTTCTCAAGCATACCTTCAGATGTATCTATACCATCCATACTTTTTACATCTTCTAAAATTTCAAACCCCAAAAGACCAGTTCCTACTCCAAAGTCCATTATATGCATATCTTTAGTAAGGTTTATTTTACCTTTTATACATTTTGCTATTGTATGTGCATTTTGAACTCTTATACTTTTGTTATCCCACTCTTTTGCTTTTTCTTTAAAATTATCACTCATAAATATCCTTATAAATTTTGTATCCAGTAATCTATATGTTTTTGTTCATCTTTGATCGTAGTAGCTTCTCCATGACCTGGATATACTTTTTTATCATAGTCTAAGTCTTTAAATCTCTCAAGAGAGTCTTTCATATCATCAGGAGATGAGTATGGAAAATCACATCTTCCAATAGATCTCTTAAAAATAAAATCCCCACTAAACATAGCATCACCGATCTCTATAGTAGAACAGCCCGGACAGTGACCAGGAAAGTGGCGAAACTTTACCTTTGTATCACCAAAGTAAAGCTCTGCATCTCCATCTACTTCAAAGTCAGGCTTTGATGGTGGAAGCTCAGGAACCCAGTCGTTTGAGCTAAGCATAGGTACATCATCTTTTGGAGTGTAGAGTGGGATACCAAGCTTTTTTTGAACTTCATCGTTGCTCCAAACATGATCAAAGTGACCATGCGTGTTTAAAATAGCTACAGGATTTGTAACATTTTCTATAACCCATTCAGTAGCATCAACACCCGGATCAATAATAAAGTCTTTATCATCAATAGTAACTATGTAACAATTTGTTTGGTACATTCCCATAGGTTTAACTTTTATATTCATAAAATACCTTTATACTTTCAATATGAATTTTTATAAAGAATTAGAAAATATAATCCAAACAAAAAATCCACATGATAAATTTGTGAGATTTTACAGTTTTTATGATAAATATCAAAACAACGAGTGTAGTTTTGAGAAAAACTTTAAGCCAAAGTTTTTTGATAAACCTTCATATGATGGTTTTTGTAAAGTTGTGCCACCACAAATCGTGCCAAAAAGAAGTAACCTAACTACAATAAAAGGGCAGATCAATCTGATCCATGCAATAGCTCATATAGAATATTCGGCAATAGACTTAGCTCTTGATGCAGCGTACAGGTTTTGTGACTTAGAAAAAAAGTACTATGATGACTGGCTAGAAGTAGCAGAAGATGAGATCAGACACTTTAGGATGTTAGAAGTTTTACTCAAAAAACTTGGATCAAAATATGGAGATATAGAAGTTCACAATTCACTTTTTGAAGCTTCACAAAAGACACAAACACTTTTAGAACGTATGGCGGTAGTACCACGTTACTTGGAAGCAAATGGACTTGATGCTACACCTATGATCCTTAAAAAGATTGATAACTTAGAAAAAGATGAGATTTTAAACGAGTTGGTAAAATCTTTAAATGTGATCTTAGATGAAGAGGTCTATCATGTTCAAAAAGGAGATCATTGGTTTGAATATGCATGCAAGAAAGAACAAGAAGACAAAAGTATATACTTTATGATCATAGACAAGTACTACCCACAAGGGTTTGATAGAGCACGGCATGTAAACAAAGAAGCTAGACTAGAGGCTGGTTTTTCATGTAGTGAATTAAAATGTATCGCTCATAAAAATATATGCTAATATACTATTTTAAACAATAGAGAGTTCAACTGCATTCCTCCCTTTGTTTTTTGCCATATATAAGGCATCGTAACCCCTTTTAATAAATGTATCTTTAGTATCTTTATTTGTAAATGACGTTACTCCAAAGCTGGATGTGACAGTACCCACCTTGTTAAAAGAAAAAGCTTCAATCTTTTTTCTAAGCTTTTGAGCAAGCACTTTAGCATCTTCAATCTTTATCTCTAGACATAAAACAAGAAACTCTTCTCCACCCCATCTAGCGAAAATATCTATACTTCGTATATCTGTTTTTACTATATTTACTATATCTTTTAGTACCTTGTCTCCAGTGTCATATCCAAAAGTATCATTTACTTTTTTAAAATAATCTATATCAAACATAATCAAAGAGAGTGGATGTTTGTACCTTAATGCACGTTCTATCTCAGACTTGAAAACTTCTTCAAACTTATGTCTGTTATATATACCTGTAAGCTTATTAGTTGATGCTAATTTTTTTAAATGATATTCCATCTCAATTCTCTCAGTAATATCTTTACCCGCCGATATAAATGAAACTATCTCCCAATTATCATTTTTGATTGGAGTAATGGTTTTTTTTCTTATTAATTACAAGTCCTCGAAAAATTTCGCCTGCTAAAATTTGTATCCACATACTTTCATAAAAACTATTATCATTCTGATCAGATTTCAAAATAGATGCTTTTTGAACAATACACTCTTCACGAGTATAGCCTGTATGAGTACAAAAAGCATCATTTACGAAGTTTATGATTCCATCTTTGTTTGCAATCATAACAGTGTCGTCAATCTGCTCAATAGCTTTTGATAGTTTAGTATTTTGCTCAAGAGCAAACTCTCTATCTAAAAATGATCCAGCCCACCTTGCAAGTAGTTTCATAAAACTGTCATCGATCTCATCATACTCAAGTTGTCTAGGTTTTGGTGAAGAAAAATTTATAGTACCGTAAATCTCTGAATTGACTCTTATCGGTGCGCCAATATAGGATACAAGTTCAAACTCTTTATGGCAAGGATGTCCAACATATTTTGATTTTGTTACATCTGTAATGGCTAACACATCATCTAATTCTAAAGTTGTATTACAATAGGTAGAACCTAGGGCAAAAAGCTGATTATCGTAAAGTGTATCTGGCGGTGATTACTGAACTTCAACTGTGTAGTCTTGACCAACAATATGACTAATAATCCCAAACTCTAAACCAAAGTAGTTTTTAGCGATAAGTAAAGCTTCTCTAAGTGTTTCTTTTGCGTTAATTTTGATATTGAAGCAATTTCGTTAAGTTTATGAAGTGTCTCATTTTGACGCTTTATTATTTCTAATTTATCTTTCAATAATTTACCCTGTATTTAATCATTCTATATCCCTTTAATACTATATAATGCAACTTGTATTTTTAATTGAAGCTGAGTTTTATGTAGCGAATTGAAAAGTATTTAACATAGAGATCTGTACTAAGGAAAAAATTTATTGATAAGTAGCTAAAACTAGATTCTACAATGTTAGTCAATAGTTTTTATTTTAAATAATTGAGTCCTCTGAACAAACAAGCTAAATTTACACAAGTAAGCTAAAATAAGAGAATTAATAAACAGCTCTGAAAATTTATGAAGTATTATTGGATTTAACTTAATGCTTATAAGTCAGTTGAAATGATGAAAAACTATATTGAAAAAGTTATTGTAGAATATTCCATTGAGTATGAGATTATTTTTGATTAGTTACTTGTTCCTCCTGATGCTAATTGTTTTTTTGACTCTTTGTGGTTTATTTAACTCATATGTAAATCTTTAAAATAACTCACTTTATTAGTTTATCAGATGGATCTGCTTTTTAAGGTTTACACAGTTATTTTACACTCTCTATAAAAATCTTATACAGTTTCTACCATTATTTTTAGACTTATATAATGCTTCATCAACTCTAAATATAATTTCATTAGCATTGTCATTTTCTTTAAATATTGTACAGCCTAAACTTGCAGTCATCTTTTTCAAAATTGAAAACTTGTGATTTTCAATTTTATTTCTAATTTTTTTCGATAATTCGACAATATTGTTTTGTGTAATATTGTCTACTATAATTAAGAACTCTTCACCACCCCATCTACCAACTACATCAGTTTCTCTTGAACATGTTAAAATAATATTAGAAAACTCTTTTAAAATAATATCTCCTGCTTGATGTCCATAGGTGTCATTTACACTCTTAAAATGATCTATATCTATGAGGATGAGCCCAAAACTATTTTTGTAACGTTTATAATATTTAATATTATATTCTAAAACTTCATCCAGTTTAGATCTATTATAAAGTCCTGTGAGGTGGTCTTTTATAGATAATTCTTTTAAGCTTATATTTTTAGCTTCAATTTCTTTAGTTCTTTCTTGAACTTTATTCTCTAATGTTTTCCTTGCGGATATATCGGAAACCGTCCATAAAACACCTTTATACAAATCAGCTGGATATTCATTATCTAATGCCCTACCAGAAAGTTCACACCAAATTGATGAACCATCTTTTTTTCTTAGTTGATACTCAATATTAAACTTTTCATTATATTTCAAAGATTGAAAATTTATTCTTCCAAACTCTACAAATCTTTCCTTAGATAGATGCAGACTATGCATACTTATTCCAAGCATCTCTTGTGGGCTTTCATATCCAAATATATCAGCTAAACGTTGATTACCCTTTATTAGCTTTCTATCTCCAGTTATATACATTAATCCAACTAATGCGTTATTGAATATTTTAGACAACTCATCCTCTTGAGATTTTAATTCTACATTATATTGTTTTATTTGCTCTATTAGCTGATGTTCTTTTTTTAAGATAGCTTTTTTATTTTGATCTTTTTCTATCGCAACAGCTGCTAAATGTGCATAGGAGTTGATAAGTTTTAATGAAAAAGATGATGGTAGTTTTACTTTGTCATGATATATGGCAAATGTTCCAAGCAGTTCATCTTCTGATGAAAATATAGGTTCAGACCAACATGCATGAAGGTTAGCTTTTTGTGTTAACTCTAAATATGCTTGCCAATTTTCATGTGTGTCAATATTATCTACAATAACTCTTTCTTGTTTAAATGCAGCACTTCCACAAGAACCAACCTTCTCTCCGATCTTAATACCATCAATCGCTTCATTGAAAAAGTTTGGTAAACTATTAGATGAAGCATTAAAAAGACATTCACTTTTTTTATCAAGTAGTAGTATTGAACATTTTGTTCCATTAATTCTATGTTCAGCTAATCTAACTATTTCATCAAGAGTTTTTGTCAAATTTTCATGAATAGCGATATATTCTAGAATATCCCTAGAGTCTTTATATATTATCTCATATTCCACCTCTATAGTTACATCTTTAACTATACAGAAAAGACCTAGTTTATTGCCGTTTTGATCATATACAATTTGCTTTGTTGTGTAAAAAAATCTTTTTTCACCATTTTCTTTTATGAATGGTTCTTCATATGAACTATCTTTATTGCTTTGTAGTATTTTTTTGTCATCACTGTCAAATTGACAAGCATTTTCAATAGAATAAAGGTCAAAAACTGTTTTATTCAGAACATCTTCTTTATTTTTTTTAATAAAGTTTAAATATCGTTTATTGACGTAGATATATTCAAAATTAATATTTTTAAAGAATGCTATATCAGGTACGAGTTCTATTAAGGCATCTAAATTTTCTAAACTGCTGACAGTAATCATCAAATTATCCTGTGATAGTAAATAAAATATATTTATTTTTTGTGATGATATCATCTTATATTATAAGAAGTTCAAATAAAATAGTTTTTCTTTTAGATTAATTTAAGAATAAAAAATCTAAAATCAAATAAAAATCAAATTCAGTTATAGTGAATTAATATATTATTATTTATAAATATGATATTTTTCGATTTACAATAAGTAAAGGTAACTTTTGATTTTTTTAAAAAAACAGCATATTCTTTTAGGATTATTGTCTGTCTTAGCTGTAGTTATTTTATTAACTATAAGTTATTTAAGTGTTTCTAAGTGGGCTCAAGAACAGATCGTAGCTAATGCAAAATATGAATCTTCACGTATAGTAGATACTGTAAATGAACTCCATAGTAGAGTTAAACAGATGTTAAAGAGTATTCGTGTAAATCAAAGCTTTGAAAAATATGTCAGTAATAATTACAGCAGTGTTGATAGCAGTGTAGTTAATTCACTCTTTATGCTTTTATCATATTCAGAACAGGCTATTATGCAACTTCGCTATATTGATAAAGATGGTAATGAGCAAATAAGAGTAGATAGAGAAAAATATGGTTCGACGTTATTCTTGAGTAATGAAAAATCTTTGCAAAACAAAAAACACAGATATTATTTTCAAGAGATATCAAAACTAAAAAAAGGGGAAATTTGGTCATCAAGACTTGACCTAAATATAGAAAACAATAAGATTGATATTCCTTACAGACCTACTATACGTATAGGTACACCAGTATATGATAATGGCAAATTTTCAGGTATATTGGTTATTAACCTCTTTATGGAACATATACTATTATTAGTTAAGAAAAACTACCTTTATAATGTCTACATAACTTCAATAAATGGTGATTACGTCATACATCCAAACGAAAAATTCAATTTTAGTTCATCTCTTAATGGTGATTATAAATTAATTGATGACTTTCCATCACTTGCAAAGAATATTCAAAAGGATGAGTTTGTCGTCGGTACTGTGTATATGAAAACACTTTTAAAAGGAAGTGATGAATTGTTAAAGATCATCTTTGAACCTAAAAACAACCTTGTAAAAGAGTTTGAGGCAGAAGTTTTTCTATACTCACTTTTAATTGCACTTGCAGGTGCGGCTATGTTATTTATGATGTTATTTTATCCTGTACGTTATTATTTAAACAGGAGTAAAAAAATTATTTCTCTTAGAGATAATGAACTTCAAACTATTTTAAATGAAGCCAATATAGCTATCTTATGTGTAAACAATGACAAAAAAATAGTTTATATTAACAACTCCGCTCTTGATATGCTTCATATTTCTTTCGACGAGATAAGTAGCTTCTCAATAGAGATGTTATTTCCAGATAATAAACTAGATGAGATATTATTCACATCATACACATCAACAGTTGATATAGATGTAGCTGTTAAGAACAATAAGCAAGAGGTTTTTCCTGCTAATTTAAGAGTGCATCATGAGGGTGATATAAATTATGGTTATAATTTATTCTTTATTAGAGACTTGACCAAAACTCAGGAAAAAGAGCTCTATTTATTAGAACACTCAAAACGTGCAGCTATGGGTGATATGTTAATGGCGATATCACATCAGTGGCGTCAGCCTTTAACAAGTATGGGTTTTGCTATTCAGTATTTGGAAGCAGCTTATAAAGATGGGAAATTTGATGAAGCTCTTTTAAAAGAAACCGTTTTAAACACTAACTCACTTATTCATTTTATGTCTGATACTATAGATGATTTTCAATACTTTCTTAAGCAACCTAAAGACAAGGAGTTTTTTCTTGATTATAACTTTTTTGATTTTATAATTCGTCTGGTTGAACCAATACTTGAAAAAGAAAATATAAGACTTCAAGTTCAGAATAATCTTCCATCAGGGATGCAGTATCTAATAAAATCACAATCAAATGAATTACAACAGGTTCTTTTAAACTTAATCAACAATGCTCAGGATGCTCTTGTTGAGGGTAGAAAAAGTAATATAAAACTGCAAAATGATATTATAATTGTTGTAATAAGTTTTGATAAAAAAGATAATAATTTAATAATCAAGGTTATCGATAATAACAATGGTATTAATGAAGATATAGTAGGAAAAATATTTGATCCTTACTTTACAACAAAAGGTGTAAGCGGAAATGGTATAGGACTTTATATTGTTAAGATGATAGTTGAAAGACATTTTTGTGGGAATATATTTGTGAAAAATTTAAAAAAAGGTGCAATGTTTACAGTCGTGATACCTGTACAAGGCGGATTGATATGAAAATATATATTATAGAAGATGAGAAGTTTTTAAGAGAATATATGCAAAAATTCTTGACATTAAAGGGATTTGATAGTGATGTATTTGTAAGTGCAGAAGATTTTTTGAAAAATACAACCCCACATAAAAATGATTGTCTTATAGTAGATGTAAAGTTACCTAAAAAGAGTGGTTTTGATCTTATAGATACTTTAAACAAAAGTTTTAGCGATTTAAATGTAATATTTATTAGCGCTATGAAAAACATAGAAAATATTGCAAAAGGTTTTGAACTTGGAGCAAGTGATTATATTAAGAAGCCTTTTGAACTTGACGAACTTGTTATTAGAATAAACCATATCTATAAAGAGCATTCAAGAGAAGATTCTTTAGTACATATCTGCGATGATATTTTATTTGATAAAAATAAAAAAGAGATTATCTACAAGGGTCAAATACTTTATTTAAGTCCTGTTCAGATGCGTCTTTTTGAGTTATTACTTATAAATAGAAACAAACCTCTCTCTTTTGAGTACATAATAGAGGTACTTTGGTGGGATCGACAAGTATCCAATGCAACTTTATCTGCCCATATAAATCAAATTAAACGAAAGATTCCATGTTTATCTATAAAAAATATTAGGGGAATAGGGTATATACTAAAGTAATTTTAAGAGGACTTTATTTATTATGATTATATTGTAATGTTTATTAATTTAGTTTTTCATGTAGCGAATTGAAAAGTATTTAACATAGAGATCTGTACTAAGGAAAAAATTTATTGATAAGTAACTAAAATTAGATATAATTTAGAAAGTTAAAGAAAATTAAAGGTTAGAGTTGAGTAAGTATAGTCAGATCACAGAGTTTTTAGAACATTTTTTAGACAATGAAGTAAATAAAACAGGTTTAAAAAATGTTGTTGTTGGTTTGAGCGGTGGGATAGATTCTGCCGTTGTAGCAGTTCTTGCTCAGAAAGTTTTTAAAGATAAACTGTTGTGTGTGAAAATGCCTTCGCATTACTCATCTGCTAGTTCTTTAGACGATGCAGATGAGTTGTGTAGTGACTTTGGTATAAATGCAATTGAGTGCTCAATTGATCCTATGTTAAAGCCATATGAAGAATTAAACCCAGATATGGATAACCTTCGTCGTGGTAATTTGTCTTCAAGGTTAAGAATGGTAACA
>Ga0193959_1000413_pt1 | contig 17145 bp, 16 predicted proteins | sample FB_2_MG_FD_140333 | JGI IMG/M metagenome (GOLD analysis project Ga0193959, IMG submission 140333) | Microbial mat bacterial communities from the Broadkill River, Lewes, Delaware, United States - FB_2_MG | ecosystem: Environmental > Aquatic > Freshwater > River > Microbial mats | place: USA... | reverse complement strand
TTTTTTCTTTTTGTACATCTATTGGTAAACTAGAACTCAAACCATTTATGTAGTACTCTTCAGCTCTTGCAGTTTGAGGCTCTAAAAATAGTTGATGTCTTTCTCTTTCACTAAATCTATTCACTTTATCTTCAATACTAGGACAATATCTTGGGCCAGTTCCCTCAATTTGTCCAGTAAATAAAGGGGCTCTGTCAAAATTTGTTCTAATAATATCATGTGTATCAAGATTTGTATAGGTTATGTAACAAGGTAGTTGAGTAGGATTAAACTCTTTTTTATTTGTTCTAAAACTAAAAGGATGAGGTGTCTCATCCCCTCCATGGGCTTCCATAACAGAAAAGTCTATAGAATTTTTATTTATTCTCGCAGGTGTTCCAGTTTTTAGTCTTCCTACATTTAAATTTAACTCTCTTAGTTGTGTAGAGATAGTAGTTGCTGGGGCTTCCCAAGCACGACCAGCAGGGTATTGGTTTTCACCTATGTGAATTAAGCCTTTCATAAAAGTCCCCGTAGTAAGGATAACTTTTTTTGCACCAAAAACTTCACCAAGTTTTGTTTTTACACCTGAAACAATATTGTCTTCAACAAGTAAAGATGCAACTTCATCTTGATATACATCTAAATTAGGAGTATTTAAAGTTACATTTCTCATATACTCTCTATAAGCATCCATATCTATTTGAGCACGACTTCCTTGAACTGCCGCACCCTTACTCGCATTTAAAATACGAAACTGTATTCCTGTAGCATCAGTACAAAGTCCCATCTCTCCACCAAGAGCATCAATCTCTCGCACTAAGTGTCCTTTTGCCAGTCCACCAATAGCTGGATTACAGCTAGCAGCTCCTATTTGTTCTACAAGCATAGTGATAAGTAAAGTTTTTTTTCCCATTCGTGCAGATGCTAAACAAGCCTCAATTCCTGAGTGACCACCACCTACAATAATTACATCATAATTTGTCATTATTAACCTTGATATTTATATATTTCGCATTATACCTAATATCTATTTATTTAGTGATGAAACTACGTTTAAACCTAATTTTTATATAATAATTAAATAAAAAAGTTAAAAGAAGATTCAATGATAAAAAAATGTTTATTTCCAGCAGCTGGTTACGGAACAAGGTTTTTACCCGTAACAAAAGCGATTCCTAAAGAGATGTTACCAGTACTCACAAAACCATTATTACAATATGGAGTAGAGGAAGCTATAAGTGCAGGATGCGAGACTATGGCTATAGTTACAGGACGTGGAAAGCGTTCTATAGAAGATCATTTTGATAGATCATATGAACTAGAACATCAAATAGATGGCACTTCAAAAGAGCTTCTAATTCAAGAAATTAGAGATATTGTTGAGAAATGCACTTTTAGTTACACACGACAAGTTGAGATGAAAGGTTTAGGGCATGCGATTTTAACAGGACAAACACTTATTGGTAATGAGCCCTTTTGTGTTGTATTAGCTGATGATTTATGTGATAATCAAGATAAATCTGTTTTATCTCAAATGACAGATATCTATAAACGATATCCTGATTGTTGCATTGTCGCAATAGAAGAAGTACCAAAAGAAGAGACTTATAAATATGGAGTTATTTCAGGAACTGAAATAGAGAATAATCTTTTTAAAATAGATGATATGGTTGAAAAACCAGATCCAAAAGATGCTCCATCTAATCTTGCTATAATTGGAAGATATATCTTGATTCCAGAAATTTTTGAAGTGATAAAAAATACAAAACCTGGGAAAAACAATGAGGTACAAATAACAGATGCCCTTTTAACATTAGCAAAAGATGGAAAAGTTTTAGCATATAAATTTTCAGGTAGAAGATTTGATTGTGGTAGTGTAGATGGTTTTGTAGATGCTACAAATTATTTTTACAAAAAAGGGTAATTGTGGAATATCAAAGAAATTTTTATCAAATAAAATCAAATGAGATTATTTTTGAAGCAATCAAAGAAGAGATAAACACTATAGGGTACTATAATCTTCCCTTACAAGACACAACCCCCTTTAAGGAGTTTGCAAAAACTGTAGATCAAACTAACATTGCAATTATAGGTATAGGTGGAAGCACCTTGGGTACTATAGCTATTTATAACTTTTTAAAGAAAGCAAATAATTACGATAAAAAATTGCACTTTTTTGAATCAACAGATCCTATGGATATCAAATCAAGACTTGCAAAGTTAAATTTAGAAGATACTTTATTTATAGTTATTAGTAAATCAGGTACTACTATTGAAACAATTAGTTTGTTTAAATATTTTCATTCATTAACAAAAATTGATAAAAATAATTGTGTCATTGTAAGTGAAAGTGATAGTAAGCTTACAACATATGCAAATAAACATAAAATGAAAACTTTTGAAATTCCAAAAGATGTTGGGGGAAGATTTTCAGTTTTTTCAGCTGTAGGACTACTCCCTTTGGCGATTATTGGAGTAGATATTGACAATTTGTTAAATGGTGCAAAAAAAGTACGTAATAGTTTTTTTGAACAAACAGAATATTATCAACCGCTTATGGAAAAAGCAAGATTTTTAGTCGAAAACAAAGCTAAATTTAACATAAATGTCTTATTTTCTTACTCTTCCTCTTTAGAAGGTTTTAATAAGTGGTATATTCAGTTGTGGGGAGAAAGTTTAGGAAAGTTCAATGTTAATAAAACACGGCAAGCTCTTACTCCTATAGGACTTATTGGGCCAGTCGATCAGCATTCTTTTTTACAGTTAATAGCCGAAGGTAAAAGAGATAAAACAGTTACATTTATAAAAGTAGATGATTTTAATGATGACACAAGAATCCCTTCAAAAACACTAGACGGTTTTGAAGATTTAGAATATGTAGATAGTTTGAAGTTTGCTGAACTCATAGAGGCACAAGCAAATGCAACAATAGAGGCTATTGAGAACATGAAAGATATACCTTGTGATATTATAACTATAGATAAAGTAGATGAGTATAATATAGCTGCATTGATGTTTAACTTTCAACTTTTAACTTCAATTGTAGGAAAATTTGTGCAAATAAATACGTATGATCAACCTGGTGTTGAAGCTGGAAAAATTATTTTAAAAGAGAAATTAAAATAATTAGAGTTTTTAAAACATTATGATAAAATACGCACAAATATAATATAAAAAAGGGTTCATCTTATGAAGATTATTGCTAGTAATTTCAAAACAAATCATACAAGAAAAAGTACAAAGAAGTTTATTGAAGAGGTGAATGAATTTTTAAATCAAGAAGAGATTAAAAATGATGTGTATATTTTCCCTACTGCAACAGCGCTAGATAATTTTAAGGTAAATGAGAATCTCATTATAGGAACACAAAATGCATTTTATGTAAAAAATGGATCATTTACAGGTGAAATTGGAACAGAACAATTAGATGAGTTTAATATAAAAACTATTTTAATAGGACATAGTGAAAGAAGACATATCTTAGGTGAATCTCAAAAAGAGATATCTCTAAAGTATAACTACTATAAAGCCTTAGGGTATAAAATAATCTATTGTGTAGGTGAACCTTTAGAGGTTAAAGAAACTGGGCTTACAGAAACTTTAGGTTATATCTGGGAGCAATTTGATGGAATAGATTTAGATTATGAAAATTTAGTTGTAGCATATGAACCTGTTTGGGCTATTGGTACAGGGGTAGTAGCTTCAGTTGAAGATATTGCATTAGTGCATAGAAAAATTAAAAAGAAAATCACTTGTCCTCTTTTATACGGGGGAAGTGTTAAACCAGCTAATTTAGACGAGATTTTATCAATTGACAATGTAGACGGTACATTAATTGGAACTTCAAGTTGGAATGTTGAAGATTTTAAAGAGATGATAAAAATCACAAAAAATAAATCATAAAAGAGGAATACAAGATGATAATGAATGGTAAAAAAGGTGTTATATTAGGTGTTGCAAACAATAAATCAATTGCATATGGAATAGCAAAACAATGTAAAGAACAAGGTGCCGAGATAGCTTTTACATATCTAAATGATTCATTAAAGAAAAGAGTTGTACCAATTGCCCAAGAGTTTGGAAGTGCAGATTATGTTTATCCTTGTGATGTATCAAATCCTGATGAGATTAAAGCATTAAAAGAGTCATTAGAAAAAGATATGGGACAGATTGATTTTGTTGTTCACTCTATTGCATTTGCCCCAAAAGAGGGATTAAGTGGTAGATTTTATGATATCACTAAAGAGGCATTTGATATTGCTATGGATATCTCAGTATTTTCTTTAATAGAGATAACAAAAGAGTTGAAACCTATTATGAGTGATAATTGTTCTATACTTACTCTTTCATATTATGGGGGAGCAAAATATATTCCAAACTATAATCTTATGGGTGTAGCAAAAGCTGCTTTAGAGATGACAACAAAATATCTTGCAGAAGACTTAGGAAAAGATGGAATAAGAGTAAATGCAATAAGTGCAGGACCAATCAAAACACTTGCAGCTGCTGGAATATCAGACTTTAGATTTATGCTTAAATGGAATGAAGCACATTCACCTTTAAAGAAAAATGTTACTACTGATGAGGTGGGAAACAGTGGGATGTATCTACTTTCTGATTTAAGTAGTGCTGTAACAGGTGAGATTCATTATGTAGATTGTGGATACAATATAATGGGTATGCCAGCAGTTGAATTTAATGAAGAGGGTAAACCAACAATCGCTTGGAATGGTACTGATAAATAAGGTCTAAAGCGTAAGCTTTACCCTTATTTATATAGTATATTATTTAAATGAAAAAGATTTTATTTTTTTTATTTTTTACGACACTTCTTTTCTCTGAAGTTGATATCTCCTTATCTCATGCCAATATTAAAAATGGGACAACTTTTGCAGTTATCTTTCAAAGTGACAAAAATATGTCACAAGCCCCAAATGTAATTTTCAATAATAAAACCTATCAGATGTTTACTATAAATGGGAATATTAAAAAATATGAAGCTTTTATCCCTGTAGAGTATTTTCATAAAAAGCAAAAGGAAACTGTAGAGGTAAGATATTTTGAAAATGGTTTGTTACATAAAAATCATCTTTCTCTTAACATTGTCGATGGTAAGTATAAACAAAATGAGATAATAAAAGTAAAAAAAGGGAAAGTTACTTTATCTGATAAAAATAAAAAAAGAACAGCAAAAGAGTACGAAGAAGTTTTTAAAAAAGTCTATTCTGTTGTAAGTTTGTATGATTTAACAAATAACTCTTTATTTGCAAATCCAATCAATAGCAAAATAACAAGTGATTTTGGAACAGCACGTATTTACAATGGTGTTGCAAGAAATTATCATTCAGGAACTGATTTTAGGGCTAAAGTCGGAGAAAATATAAAAGCACCAAATAATGGTAAAATAGTTTTAGTGATGGATAGATTTTATTTAGGAAATGTCATCTATATAGACCATGGACATGGTGCGTACAGTTATTTTGCACATTTAAGTAGGTCTTTAGTTAAAGAGGGAGACTTTGTCAAAAAAGGACAACTTATTGCAAAAAGTGGAAAAACAGGAAGAATCACAGGCCCTCATTTACATTATGCTATGCGATTACATAATATAACAGTTGATCCTTTACAATATACATCTCTTTATAATAAAATCTTAAAAAAATATCACTAACACTTTATTAAGTCATTAATTACACAAATTTAGCTATTATAACTCTTAAATTTTAATAATAAGAGAAGATAATGGGAATAAATTTTAAAGAACTTAGCAATAAATATCAAACACCTTACTATGTATACGATTTTGACTATATTTCAAAACAATACAATGAACTAAAAGATGCTTTTAAAGCACGAAAATCACTTATTTCATATGCTGTAAAAGCAAACTCAAATCTAAGTGTAGTAAAACATCTTGGAGATCAAGGGAGTGGTGCAGATTGTGTAAGTATTGGGGAAGTTAAGCGAGCACTAAAAGTAGGAATTCCTAAGTATAAAATTATTTTTTCTGGAGTTGGAAAAACAGATAGTGAGATACGAGAAGCTTTAGATTTAGATATATTGATGATAAACGTAGAAAGTGAAGCTGAACTTCATCGTGTAGCACTTGTAGCTAAAGAACTAGATAAAGTAGCTAGAATTTCAATTCGTGTAAATCCAAATGTAGATCCTAAAACACACCCTTACATCTCAACAGGGCTTCATGAGAATAAATTTGGTGTAGATATTAATACAGCAAAAAGAATGTATATATTTGCTAAAAATAATGAACATATAGACCCAATAGGTATCCACTGTCACATAGGTAGCCAACTTACAGAGTTAGCTCCTATAAAAGAATCAGTGAATATTGTGGCGGACTTAGTAAGAAACCTTAAATCAGCACTTAAAATTGAATTAGGTTTTTTCGACGTTGGTGGTGGTTTAGGTATTGTTTATGATAACGAAGTATTAATCGATACATATGAATATGCACAAACTGTTTTAGATGCTTTATTTGGTCTTGATATTACAGTAGTTTGTGAACCAGGTAGATTTATAGTAGGAAATAGTGGTACCTTTGTAACAAAAGTTTTATATGAGAAAATAAATGGATCAAAAAGATTTGTTATTGTTGATGGTGCGATGAATGATCTGATTCGTCCAAGTTTATATAATGCATATCATAAAGTAGAAGTTTTAGAAAAAAGCGAAAATTCTTCTGATTGTAATGTCGTAGGCCCTGTTTGTGAAAGTGGTGACTTTTTTGCAAAAAACATAGAGCTTCCACTAACAGAACACAATGACTTAATAGCTATTTATAGTGCTGGAGCATATGGTTTTACAATGGCAAGTAATTATAATACAAGAGGAAAAGTAGCTGAAATTGCTTATGAAAATGGTGTTGATAGACTAATAAGAAGAAGAGAAACATTTGAAGATTTAATTGCTCATGAAGAGGAATATCTTAAATAGATATCTATAAAAGGGAATAATAATGATAAACGAAGATGTTGAATTAAAAAAATTAAGAGATACTCTTGATAATATTGATGATCAATTATTAGTTTTATTAAATAAAAGAATGGAAACAGTACATCAAGTAGGTGCTTTAAAAGCTCAAACTGGTGGTGCAATCTATCGACCAGAGAGAGAAAAGTCTATTATAGATAGACTTTATAATCAATCAATAGCTTCTAATGGAACTTTAAATAGAGCTGCAATAGAAGCTTTGTTTTTAGAGATATTTGCAATATCAAGAAATCTTGAACTTCCAGAAAATATAGCATATCTAGGGCCAGAGGGGAGTTTTACTCATCAAGCAGCAGAGAGTAGATTTGGAGCTATGAGTGCTTATTTACCTATAGGTTCTATCAAAGGTGTATTTAGAGAAGTATCAAATGGTAAAGCAAAATTTGGTGTAGTTCCTATAGAGAATAGTAGTAATGGAATAGTAAGTGATACAATTACTTGTTTTAGTGATTATAATCTAAAAATCATTGCTGAAGTGATGGTTGATATTCATCATACCTTAGCATCAACTGTAGATAATGTAAAAGATATTAAAAAAATATATTCTAAAGATATCGCTTTTGATCAGTGTAAAAAGTTTTTAGATGATTTAGGGCTTGATGAGTGTGAACTTATCCCTGTAGATTCTACAGCAAAAGCTGCAAAGTTGGCTTTTGAGGAGTTACATAGTGCAGCTATTTGTTCTCATGTGGGAGCTAAAATGTATAATCTTCCTATCTTATTTGAAAATATCGAAGATAAAGGAAATAATCGTACAAGATTTTTGATTGTTTCAAATTTTGATAATGGCGAAAGTGGTGATGATAAAACATCAATTTTAGTGCAGTTGTCAAATCAAGCAGGAGCTTTAGTAAAGTTCTTAAATGATTTTGATGAAGCAAATATAAATTTAACAAAAATAAAATCTCATATAGTAGCAGGTATATCAACATTCTTTATTGAGTTTAATGCACATAAAGATGCAGAAAAAGTAAACAAAATATTCACTAAATACAAAAAAGAGATAAAATTCTTAGGAAGTTATGTAAGGGAAGCAGATGACATTTAATAAAGTTTTAGATAATTTAAATATCTATGAAGCAGGGAAACCAATTGAGTTAGTTGTACGAGAGTACGGAATCGATCCTAAAGATATTATAAAACTTGCATCAAATGAAAATCCATATGGTACAAGTCCAAAAGTGGTAAGTGCAATAGAAAAAAAATCTTCAAGTGCATTTGTATACCCTGATGATAGTATGTATGAACTCAAAGAAGCTTTAGCAAAACGGTTTAAAGTAGAAGATAAAAATGTAATTATTGGTGCAGGAAGCGATCAGATTATAGAGTTTTGTGTACATGCAAAATGTAGTAAAAATTCTAAAGTGCTTATGGCAAAAACAACATTTGCAATGTATGAAATCTATGCAAAACAAACAGGTGCAACTATTTTAAAAACACCTTCAGATACACATAACCTTGATGAGTTTAGAAAATTATATAAAAAAGAGGGTGCAGATATTATCTTCTTGTGTTTACCAAATAATCCAATGGGTGAATGTCTTGATGCAAAAGATGTATATAAATTTTTAGATGAGGTTAGCAAAGATACTTTAGTTGTACTTGATGGTGCATATCAAGAGTATGCTATCTATAAAGATGGTGCTAAAAAAATAGATGTAAAAAAAGTAACAAAAAAATATCCAAATGTTATCTATCTTGGAACATTTTCAAAAGCATATGCTTTAGGTGGATTAAGAGTTGGTTATGGAATTGCAAATTTAAATATCATCCAAAACTTATATAAATTAAGACCACCTTTTAATGTAACGACACTTTCTTTAGAAGCTGGGAAAATAGCACTTCAAGATGAAAAATTTGTTCAAAAATGTATCAAGAAAAATTTTAGTGAAATGGAAAGATATGTAAAGTATGCAAAGACAAACTCTCTAAAATACATTCCTAGTTATACAAACTTTATCACTATCTATACAGGTAAAAGTATCTCTAAAGAGATTGCTCAAAAATTATTAGAACAAGGTATTATTGTAAGAGATATGACGGGCTATGGACAAAATGCAATACGTATCACAATAGGTACGAAACAACAAAATACAAAAGTTTTTAAAGCTTTAGACAAATTATTAGGACTAAAGAGATAAAAAATGATTAAGAGATTTAACCTAAAGGAACATAATACAACAGTAAAAACAGAATTTTTAGCAGGATTAACAACTTTTTTAACAATGATGTATATTGTTCCAGTTAATGGTTTTATTTTGAGTGATGCAGGGTTACCGATGGGTGCAGTGGTTACAGCAACAGCCCTCATAACAATATTAGCAACGATATTTAATGGTTTTTGGTCAAATACTCCAATAGCTATGAGTGTTGGAATGGGACTAAATGCCTATTTTAGTTATGGCTTAGTATTAGGGATGCAACTTCCTTGGCAAACTGCTTTAGGTATCGTTTTTTTAAGTGGTCTTATATTTGTTATTTTATCTTTTACAAAATTTAGAATATGGATAATGACATCTATCCCTATGGATCTAAGAAGAGCTGTAAGTGCTGGTATTGGTGCTTTTATAGCTTTTATTGGATTAAAGCAGATGGGAATCATCGTTGAAAATAAAGCAACTTTAGTAGCTTTAGGTGACTTAAGTAATCCAAATATATTACTTGGAATTCTTGGACTTTTTTTAGCACTCGCTTTTTATAATTTTAAAGTAAAAGGTGCCTTTATTATTGCTATTTTGATAACATCTTTAGTTGGTTGGAGTTTTGGAATAGGAGATGCTCCGACATCTTTAATAGGATTTCCTGAGTCAATCGCTCCAATTTATATGCAACTAGATATCATGAGTGCATTAACTTTAGCATTACTACCAGTTATTATTACATTTTTAATCACAGATATGTTTGATACTTTAGGAACTTTAACAGGGGTAGGGACACGTGCAAATCTTTTCCAAAGTGAAAAAAAAGAGGATAAAGCTTTAGAAAAAACTCTTGAAGCAGATGCTATAGCTACGGTTGCTGGAAGTTTAGTAGGAGTATCTACAACTACCTCTTTTGTAGAGAGTGCTAGTGGAGTTGAAGAGGGTGGTCGTACAGGATTAACTGCAGTTTTTACAGGTATGTTTTTTATTTTAACTTTATTTTTATTGCCATTGTTTAAATCAATTCCCCCTAATGCAATCTATCCTGTACTTGTTGTAGTTGGTATTTTAATGTTCACAGAACTAGGCAATATAAACTTTAAAACAAACGACTTATCAATAACAAGTTCCGTATTTTTAATAGTTATTATGATGCCACTTACCTATTCTATTACCAATGGATTTGCGGCAGGTTTTATAGTGTATACGTCACTAAAACTATTAAAAGGTGAATTTAAAGATTTAAATTTAGGACTAATAACGATAACTTTGATATCATTATTGGTATTTATTTTACATTAGAGGAAAAATATTGGAAAAATTATATTATAGTTATGAGAACTGTTTAGAGGATTGTCGTGTTTTAATACCTCAAATAAAAAAGTATAATCCAGATGCATTAATAGCAATAGCAAGAGGTGGTTTAGTGTTAGGACACCTTTTAAGTGAAGCATTAGAGACAAGAGAAATTTATAGTTTAAATTCTATTCATTATGATGGTACTAAAAAATTAGATACATTTGAAATATTTAATATCCCTGATCTATCAAGAAAACATAAAGTGGTTTTGATAGATGATATTGTAGATAGTGGTGAAAGTATGGTAGAGATTTTAAAAATTTTAAAAGAGAAGTATCATCATTGTGAGTTTAAAATAGCAACTGTATTTTATAAACCAACAGCATTATTACAACCAGATTTTACTGTAAAAGAAGCAAAAAACTGGATAGAATTTTTTTGGGAAATCGATCTATTAGAAAAGAAATAATATGAATATTAAAAATAAAAGTTTAAAAGAGTTAGAACAAATAGCACAAGAGATAAGAGATAGAATAATAGAAGTCGTATCAGTAAATGGGGGACACTTTAGTTCTACTTTGGGAGCTGTAGAGTTAACTATTGGTATGCATAAAGTATTTGATAGCGAATTTGATCCTTTTATTTTTGATGTATCACATCAGTGTTATCCACATAAACTCATCACTGGAAGATGGGAAGATTTTAAAACACTAAGACAATTTGGTGGGATGAGTGGATTTACGAAACCAAAAGAGTCTAAGTCTGATTATTTTGTAGCAGGACACTCGTCAACTTCTATATCTTTAGCAGTAGGTGCAGCAAAAGCTGCAAAAATAGAACAAAATGGAAAAGTACCTGTAGTTATGATAGGTGATGGTTCTATGACGGCTGGTATGATCTATGAAGCACTTAATGAGCTTGGTGATTTAAAACTTCCAGTTGTGATTATTTTAAATGATAATGAGATGAGTATAGCTAAACCAATAGGGGCTATGTCAAAACATTTGAGTAAACTTTTAGCAGGAAAATTTTATCAAGGATTTAGGGATAAAGTAGATCACATAGTAAAAAATTATATGCCTAAAGGCTCTGAATATATCGCTAAAAAAATAGAAGAGAGTATGAAGCTTATTACTCCAGGAATTATTTTTGAGGAGATGGGGATAGATTATATTGGCCCAATCGATGGACATAATTTAGAAGAGGTTTTTGAGACATTAGAGTTAGCAAAAAACCTTAAAAAGCCAGTAATTTTACATGCTAAAACTGTAAAGGGAAAAGGGTATGAGATAGCAGAAGGTCACCATGAGCATTGGCATGGAGTAAGTCCTTTTGATGTTGAAACAGGAGAGTTTTACAAAAAAGCTGGTGCTAAATCAGCAACGGCTGTATTTAGTGATGCTTTGTATGCATTAGCACAAGAAGATGAAAAAGTTGTAGGTGTAACAGCTGCTATGCCAAGTGGAACGGGTATCGACAAACTCATGAAAGAGTTTCCAAATAGATTTTGGGATGTTGCAATTGCAGAACAACATGCAGTTACTTCTATGGCAGCTATGGCAAAAGATGGTTTTAAACCTTTTGTGACAATATATTCTACATTTTTACAAAGAGGATTTGATCAAATTATTCATGATGTTTGTTTGATGAATCTTCCAGTAACTTTTTGTATAGATAGAGCTGGAATAGTTGGAGCAGATGGAGAAACGCATCAGGGGCAGTTTGATATAAGTTTTTTACGATTTTTACCAAACATGACTCTATTTGCTCCAAGAGATGCTAAGACATTAGCATACGCACTAGAATATGCAAAAGATTTCGAATCACCTTGTGCAATAAGATATCCAAGAGGTGCATTTGGTGAATTAGAGTACAAGCCTACAAAATTTGAGCTTGGAAAAGCTGAACTTTTAAAAAAATCAGAAAATGATATCGCTTTGATAGGATATGGAGCAGGAGTATCAAGAGCTATAGCAACAGAAAAGTTGTGTGAAGAAGAATTTACAATAGTAGATTTACGGTTTGTAAAACCTTTAGATGAAATGTTTTTAAAAGAGTTAGCAATAAAAACAAAAAAATGGTATGTTTTTAGTGACTCACAAAAACAAGGTGGAGTAGGCAGTGCTTTACTTGAGTTTTTAAGTGACAATGATTTAGATGTAAAAATTAAATCGTTTGAATACGATGATCTTTATATTCAACATGGTGATACAAAACTATTAGAAGAGGATTTAGGAATATTACCTGAGCAATTAGCTAAGAAAATTAGCTAAATATAGTATTGAATACTATTAGTACAAAAAATAAGATCCCTAAATAACCATTTATAGTAAAAAAAGCTTTATCTATTTTAGAAAAGTCTTTGTTTACTATGATATGCTCATATGTTAGCATAATAGCACTTGCAATTATTGCTAAATATGCAAATATTCCTAAAGATGCTTCTATTACAAATAACAACCAAAAAACGATAGTTAATGTATGCATAATTTTAGAAAATAGCATTGTGTTTTTTACACCAAATTGTGAAGGGATAGAGTGAAGTCCTAACTCTTTATCTACTTCAATATCTTGTAAAGAGTACAATAAATCAAATCCGGCCACCCAAAACAATACCCCAATACTCAAAAATATTGACCATAAAGTAATAGTCTCAGATACTGCTACAACACCCGCGATTGGAGCCAATCCTAAAGAAACACCAAGTATGATATGTGCTAAATAAGAGAATCGTTTAAAATATGAGTAACTCGCAAGTACCAGTAAAATAGGGATACTTAAAATAAATGCTAGATCATTTACAAAATATGCAACAACGATAAAACCAAGTGCATTTGCAAAAGTAAATAGAAACATTTGAGTAGGATTTATTCTTCCATCTACACTAGGACGATTTACCGTTCTTGGATTTAAAGCATCGATATCTCTATCTAAAAATCTGTTAAATCCCATGGCAAAATTTCTAGCTGTTAAGGCTGCTAAAATTCCAAAAAGAAGAAGGTTCCATCCAAACCAACCATCTGCAGCTACAATCATAGCTATAAATATAAAAGGGAGTGAAAATATCGAATGTTTGAACATAACAAGTTCATTAAAGTCATTTATAAGTTTTAGTATTTTTTCCATAAGCGGGATTTTACTATAATATAGTTTACATATACCAAAAGGGAACAATTTGTACAAAGAACTAGCAATAATAGCACCAACAGCCTCAGGAAAAACTGCTCTTTCCATAGAACTAGCACATGAGTTAGATGCTGTTATTCTTTCTCTTGATAGTTTAGCTGTTTATAAAGAGATAGATATAGCTTCAGCGAAACCAACTTTACAAGAGAGAGATGGAATCATCCACTTTGGTATTGATTGTATATCTCCAAATGAAATTTTTGATGTAGTAGAGTTTCATAAAGAGTATAAAAAAGCAAAAAAATATGCACTAGAAAATAACAAAAATCTTATTATTGTAGGTGGTACAGGATTTTATTTAAAATCGATGATAGATGGATTATCAAATGCACCGACAATTTCAGAAGAAACAAACACTTTTGTAGAAAAAAACTTAAAAAATTTGTCATGTTTATATGAAACACTTTACAAAGTGGATGAAAACTATATGAAAAAGATAGCAGCAAATGACAGGTATAGAGTACAAAAAGCAGCAGAGATATATTTTGAAACTAAACAAACACCGAGTCAATATTTTAAAGAAAATAAACCAACACCCTTGATAGATGATATTAAAATATTTGAGATAATAACGGATGCAGAAATTTTACGAGAAAGAATATCAAAACGAACACAAATAATGATAAAAGATGGTTTAATCGATGAAGTAATAGGCTTAGAGAAAAAATATACACGAGCACCACATTCTATGAATAGTATAGGAATATCAGAGACATTTGATTATCTAGATAGTAAAATCAATAAAAAAGAGTTAGAAGAACTTATCTCAATTCATACAGCGCAATTAGCAAAAAGACAAAGAACATTTAACAAATCTCAATTTAAAAATCTCCAAAAAGAAAATTTAATAAAAATAAAAGCATTAATACTTTCAAATATTCCGTAGATTAAAAACGGAATAATTATTGCATATAAACCCTATTAATAGCATATTTATAGCACAAATTTATTATATTTATAAGTTCTTATTTAAATATAATAAGGTATTATTTGTACAATTACTGTCAAGATTTTGCAAAATTTAGAAAAAATTGACACAAAGGGGAAAAAATGGAACATGCGGATTTTGCACATCCTTATTTTGGTGCATTTCTAATGTTTGTATTAACATTCGGTGCATTTCTTGCGACAACAGTACTTTCACGATTTGTTGGTGGTAAATTAGCAAGAAAAGATACAGAAAAATTGAAGTCTACACTCTATGAGTGTGGACCAGAAGTAACAAAACAACCAAACACAGTTTCTGCGCAATTTTATTTAATGGCGCTATTATTTATCTTGTTTGATGTAGAGATTATATTTATGTTTCCATGGGCTGTAGACTTTAAAGTTTTAGGTTGGTTTGGGTTTGTTGAGATGATTTTATTTATTTTATTACTTACAATAGGATTTATCTACGCTTGGAAAAAAGGAGCCCTTGAATGGCACAGCATAAAGTAAACTATTTAGCAGATGGTGGAACACCTATAAAATTGACAACTGTAGATAAAATAGTTAATTTTGGTCGAAGTAACTCTCTTTGGCCTATGACATACGGGCTTGCTTGTTGTGCTATCGAAATGATGGCAGCAGGTGGTTCAAGATTTGACTTTGATAGATTTGGAACAATCTTTAGAGCAAGTCCACGACAATCAGACGTTATTGTTGTTGCTGGAACATTAACAAAAAAACATGCTGAGTTTATGAGACGTTTATATGACCAAATGCCTGATCCTAAATGGGTAATCTCCATGGGAAGTTGTGCAAATACAGGTGGTATGTTTAATACATATGCAACAGTTCAAGGGGTAGATAGAGTTATCCCTGTTGATATTTATCTTCCTGGTTGTGCCCCAAGACCAGAAACACTACAGTATGCACTTATGCAGTTACAACAAAAGATAAGAAGAGAACCAGCAAGAATGGCTCAAAAAGCAAAAAGGTTAATATAAATGAGAGCATATACACCAAAAAATGATGTACAGGCAAAATCGTATTATAGTGATAGATTTTTTGTAAAACCTACACTTGCTAGAAAAGCTATTTTTAATGATTCTATTTTAAGTGCAGATTGTTTAAGTTTACAATCTAAAGTAGAAGTATTAGAGTCATATTTAGAGTTAGACCACTTAGTAGTGATTGTAAATTCGGAAGATAATGTAAAAACAATTTCTCATTTAAAAAATATTAGAGCTTATGACTTTTTAGTAGAGTTAACAGCAGTTGATTATATTGCTTCACGAGGTGGCTTTGAGATAGTTTATGAGATGTTATCAACTTCTAAAAGAAAGAGAATACGAGTAAAAACATTTATCCTTCAAAATGACACTATAGAAACAGTAGAACCACTTTTTAGAATGGCTAACTGGGGTGAGCGAGAGATGTTTGATATGTATGGTGTTAAAGTTAAAAATCATCCACATCTTCAAAGAATACTTATGCCACATGACTGGCATGGTCATCCATTATTAAAAACATATCCTTTACATGGTGATGAAGCAGCGTCATGGTACGAAGTAGATAAAATTTTTGGAAAAGAAGCAAGAGATATAGTAGGACCAGAATTAAGAGATGCCGCTTGTGTTGATAGATATGATACTGAAAGATTTGCTAGACTAGGACATGAAGTATCAAAAGGTGTAGATATCTCTGAAGGAAATGAACCAGATACGCCAATTAGATATCAAGAAGAGGGTGGAGTAAAATTATTTGGTAAAAGACTTGTAACTCCATTTGATGAGATAGAAACTAAACATTTAAAAGAGAGAAAATAAGATGCAACAAACAAACAGGTTAACACCTTTTTTTGAAAATATAAATTTCGAAAGAGAAGATAACACAATGGTTGTTAACTTTGGACCGCAACATCCATCTGCTCATGGTCAGTTAAGACTGATGCTTGAGCTTCAAGGTGAAGAGGTAACAAAAGCATATCCAGATGTAGGATACCTTCATAGAGGTATAGAAAAAATGGGTGAAAATATGATCTACAACGAATTTTTACCTACTACAGATAGAATGGACTATATAGCTTCTACTTCAAACAACTATGGTTATGCATTAGCTGTTGAAAAGTTACTAGGTATTGAAGCACCAAGACGAGCAGAAGTTATAAGAACAATGCTTTTAGAGCTAAATAGAATCATCTCTCATCTATTTTGGTTAGCAACACATGCACTTGATGTTGGGGCTATGTCAATTTTTCTTTATGCATTTAGAGAAAGAGAATTTGCAATGGATCTTATGGAAGATTATTGTGGAGCTAGACTTACTCATAGTGCTGTTAGAATTGGGGGAGTTCCTTTAGACTTACCAAATACTTGGATAAAAGATTTAGAAAAGTTTATAGTAAATTTAGAATCTCAAATTCCTATTTATGAAGGTTTATTAACAAAAAATAGAATCTGGCGAATGAGACTTGAAAATGTAGGAGTTATCCCTAAAAAGATGGCAAAATCATGGGCATTATCTGGAATTGCACTACGAGGAAGCGGAGTAAAATGGGATTTAAGAAAAGAGATGCCTTATGGTATCTATCCTGAATTAG
>Ga0193959_1000407_pt1 | contig 17233 bp, 13 predicted proteins | sample FB_2_MG_FD_140333 | JGI IMG/M metagenome (GOLD analysis project Ga0193959, IMG submission 140333) | Microbial mat bacterial communities from the Broadkill River, Lewes, Delaware, United States - FB_2_MG | ecosystem: Environmental > Aquatic > Freshwater > River > Microbial mats | place: USA... | reverse complement strand
TCAATTTGCAGGTTACTATGCTGCAAAAGAGAAAGGTTTTTATCAAGAGCTTGGATTGGATGTTGAGATACGTCAAAGAGATTTGCGATATAACAATGTAGAACAAGTTATAAATAATGAAGCACAATACGGTATTGCAGATTCTATACTTATACTTTATAAAACTAAACAAGAGCCTGTTGTGATAGTATCACCTATTTTTCAACATTCAGCTAGTGCTTTTCTTTCATTAAAAAGTAGTGGTATTGATACACCATATAAGTTAGATGATAAAAATATGATTTTTTATTCAAACGATACAGATGGCTTTTCACTTTTAGCTATGATAAATAAACTTGGTGTAAACCCTCATATTACAAGAATAAGAGAAAAAGATGATTATCTCAAAGTGATGAATCATGAAGTTGATATTATGCCTATTTACTTAAGCAATGAACCTTTTTATTTTAAAGAAAAAAAGATAGATATTAATATAATCGATCCTACAAATTATGGATTTGATTTTTATGGAGATATGCTTTTTACAAATCAAGATGAGGTGAAAAATCATCCACAAAGAGTAAAAAAATTTAAAGATGCTACTTTAAAGGGATGGAGATATGCGTTAGAAAATAAAGAAGAGATAATAAAACTCATCAAAACGAAATATAACTCATCTAAATCATTAGACCATCTGCGATACGAAGCAAAAGCGATAGAAAAAATTATATCAGCAGATACTATACCTCTAGGTACAATAGATAAAGGGCGTATTAAGTATATGTCAAATTTGTACAATGAGTATGGACTCTCTACAAAGTCATTTAAAATCAATGATTTTATATTTTCAGAATTTACTTCTAAAGTACAATTAACTCAAGAGGAAAAAGCGTATTTAGAAACTCATCCAACTTTGAGTGTTCAAAACTTGGAATCTTTACCACCTTTTAATTTTAATCTAGAGAATAAAGCTACAGGATATAGTATAGACTATATGAAACTAATAGGGGAAACTTTAGGAGTAAATATAGAGTTTGAAAGTGGAAAAAGTTGGAAAGAATCTTTAGAAAGAATACAAAACAATCAGTTAGATATCATTCCTCAAATTGCGATTACTGAAGAACGAAAAAAGTTTATAGGTTATACAAATTATAAGCATGTTGATTATCAGGTTGCGTTCGCTGTAAGAAAAGATATGAACATGAAATCATTTGATGATTTAAAAGATAAAGTGATATCAGTAGTTGATAAATCATTTTTACATACATTATTGAAAAAGTATTATCCTTCGCAAAAACTGTATTTAGCAGGAAATGTAAAAGAGTCTGCAGAGTCAGTTTCAAATGGGAAAGCGGATGCTTCTATGAACAACTTAGCAAGTTTGGATTATATAATTTCTGAAAACTGGTTAAGTAATCTCAAAACACAGAAACTTGAAAATATAGAACATATACCAATCACAACGCCACTTTATATGGGAGTATCAAAAGATAATGTACTATTAAAATCTATTCTTGAAAAAACTTATCAGGTGTTGCCTTATGAAAAGGTACAATCTTTAAGAGAAAAATGGTTAAATCTAGCTAATAATACACAACTTGAATTAACTTCACAAGAGTATACGTATTTACAAAAGAAAAAAGAACTAAAAGTATGTGTAGACCCTGATTGGCTTCCTTTTGAACAAATAGAAAATGGAAAACATATTGGTATTACTGCTGATTATATAAAATTATTTGAAAATCAACTGCATATTCCTATAAAACTAAAAGAAACAAAAAGTTGGACAGAAACTCTCAAAAGCGGTATCTCTAAAGAGTGTGATTTTACTACTATTATGATGAGAACGCAAGAGAGAGAAAAAAACTTTATTTTTACAAAACCATTTTTGCAAAATACACTCGTGATTGCTACTAAAACAGATAAACCATTTATTAGTGATATTAAAAACATAATTGAAAAAAAGTTTGCAATTATTAAAGGATATGCATATAAAGAGATTTTAGAAAAAAAATATCCAAATATTCAAATAATAGAGGTGAAAAGTGCCATTGATGGTTTACGTAAAACTGATCAGGATGAGGTTTATGGTTTTATAGATGTTCTTCCTGTAGTTGCATATAATATACAAGAAAATTTTCTAGGAAATCTAAAAATAGCAGGAAAATTAGATGCAAAAACTAATTTTCCTATGGGAGTTAGAAATGATGAGCCTTTATTAAAAAATATATTAAATAAACTTATAGATAACATTACAGAAGAACAAAATAGGCAACTCGTTAATAAATGGTTATCTATAAATTATGAAGAAAAAATTGATTATACTATGCTTCTATATGTTTTGGTAATTTGTACAGTGATTATTACACTAATTATTATTAAAAATCGTGCGATTAATGATATCAATAAAACATTGTCAAATTATATCAGTATTGTAGATCAACATGTTTTAACTTCAACTACTAATAAAAAAGGGATTATCATAAGTGTTTCACATGCATTTTGTGAAGTGAGTGGTTATTCTCAAGAAGAGTTAATAGGACAAAACCATAGAATAGTTAAACATGAAGATATGCCTAAAGAGTTGTTTGAAAATTTATGGAAAACATTACTTGTAGGTAACACCTGGGAGGGTGAGATAAAAAATAAAAAGAAAAATGGAGAAGATTATTGGGTAAGTGCTGTTATCTCTCCTGTTTTAGATAAAAATAATAAAATCATAGGATATACAGCAATACGTCATGACATTACCGATAAAAAAAGAATAGAAGAGATCTCAATCACAGATGAATTAACAAAGCTTTTTAATAAAAGACACTTTAATGAACTTTTGACAAATGGAATCAACAGAGCTAAAAGATTAGATGAGTATTTTTCTTTTATGATTTTAGATGTAGACTTTTTTAAACAATACAATGATTTTTATGGACATCAAAAAGGGGATTATGTTTTAGAAAATATTGGGGTGGCATTAAAAGAGATTTGTAAAAGATCTACTGATGTTCCATTTAGAATTGGAGGGGAGGAGTTTGGAATCTTATTTACCCCAAATTCTATGCAAGAAGCTTTGGATTTTGCAAAAATAGTAAATGATAAAATAGAGTCGTTAGAGATAGAACATAAACTAAATTTAGCAAGCAAATATATTACTGTTTCTATTGGTTTGTACGTTGCAAAAGGTCTAGACTTGGACAGCTCTGCAGATATTTATAGTTCAGCTGACAAAGCACTTTATAAATCTAAAGAGAATGGACGAAATCAGTTTACACTTTATAGAAAAGAGCTCATTTAGTTTTCCAAGCTTAGTGCTTTTTGTACACATCCCTGAATAGAAGTAACTTCTGAGATAATAGGTGTTATATTCTTAGGGAAAAAATTTGCAGTAGTTTTCCCTATTGAGATTAGTTTAAAGCTATCATCCCAAACTACATTATTAAAAAAACATTCTACAGTTGAAGGTGATGAAAAAATTATTGTGGAATTTTTTGGCAAAGTTATTTTTGTAGGATATTTATTGCAAATTGTTTTATATATTGGTTTGTGAATACACTCAATATCATTGTCATTTAATATTTGAACTAAATTAGATACCGTTTTTTCTCCTCCAACATATAACACTTTTTTGTTTCTTAGTAGTTCAATAATTTCATATGCAAATTCATCACCGTGTTTTGTTTTCCCTGTATATGTAAGGTTTCCACCTAAACTTTTAATTGTTTTTGCAGTTTGTGGTGCTATCACGTAAGAAGGGATAGATTTCCATGATGTTGAAATTTCATTAAGATAAGTTATAGCATTTTTAGATGTGAAAATAAGTGCATCATAACCCTCTAGGTTTATTTTTTCAACTATAGGTACAGTTGTTATCATCGGAATATTTTTTGCATTTTTTATATTACAGTTGTTGAGTACGTAAATATCTCTATTATAGTTTTTTACATTTGATACTATATTTTGAAATCTTTGTTTTAATCTAACAAAAAAATTATCTTTTGTTGAAAGTACGATATCTTTGTTTTCATCAATAAAAAACTGAATATTATTTTTTGTTAATGTGTAAGTAAGTTTAATAAACTCTTTGTAAATATCATCCTTTGCATGGTTGTTATCAACGATAATTTTATGTGTAAACTTATCGTATTCATAATATAAAAGATTCAAGTCATAAAATAGTTCATTTAAATTTTTCATAGTGTCAGTATTCCTTGCATAAATAATATTATAATTTATAATAATAGCGATATTATCTTATTTATACATAAGTATGATGAAATTTTTCTATTTTTTCATACTTTCTAGTTCTTTTAATTAAGTATTGTGTATGATTAAATAACATAAAAAGGAGACATAATGAAAATTAAAGTTGAAGATGCAGTATTTTGTTTAGTTGATGTACAAGAAAAACTTTTCCCACATATGGTAAATAAAGAACTTATAGAAAAAAATTTAGTTACTCTTATTAAAGGATTAAAAATTCATGAGTTACCATTTATAGTAAATGAACAATATAAAAAAGGTATAGGTGAAACAATACCTAGTTTAAGAGAATTAATACATGATGATCCCCATTTTGAAAAAACAACTTTTTCATGTTGCGCAAATGAACCAACTATGGAAGCTATTAAAGCAACTGGTAAAAAAGTAGTTATTGTAGCAGGTATCGAAACACATGTTTGTGTATTACAAACATGTTTAGATTTATTAGAAGCTGGATTACAACCAGTTCTTGTGACTGACTGTGTGAGTTCGCGAGAACAATATAATACAATCATGGCAATTGAGAGACTTGTTCAAGCAGGTGTTATTCCTACGACTTATGAGTCTTTATTATTTGAACTTACTGTAAATGCTAAAAATCCTAATTTTAAAGCAATCTCTGCTTTAGTAAAATAAAATTATTGTGTAGTTTTTACTACACAATAGCTCATAACACAATCTAAAAAATAACCAAAATAAGAAAAAAATAGTAATTTTATCTTTTCTTTACTATAATAGAGTAAATAAATAGTAAACAAAAAAGGTTTTTTAAATAATGTTAGTTAAAAATACATTACCTTCACAAAGTTATTCGAGCGATACAAAGCATGAAAACTCATCAAATGTTGACAAACTATTTCATAGTTTAATTGATGAAGATGGTGATTTTGATATTAACTTTGATGAAGAAGAGTTAAAAAATCTAACTTTTCAAGAAGCAAAAGAATTAAAAATTAAGTTAGAAGATAATGGATATTTAAAAAATTTAGATAGTGATACTGAGGGTTTATCTCCTGTGGGAGCAGGACTTTTAAAAGTTATCACTTTTACATATGATGAAGAGTTTAATAAATCTTTATTTGAAACTATGAAAACAAAAGAGAGTCCTAAACTTTTTTTAGATCAGATGATTCATAATATAGAATTTACTAAAGGAAACAGAGAATTTCCATGGCCTAATATTACTTTAGATGAGATGCAAGGTGAATATACAGCTCTTAGTCAAAATGAGATAAAAGCTTTAGATATAAATGAGTTTTTGCATCAAATAATTCCAGCTTATGAAAAACTTTTAACAAAACTTCCAAGTGAATATGATAAAGATGAAGTAGAACAAAGTTTAAAAGACTTAAAAGATTTACAAAATGATTATAAAACAATAGATAATGAAAAAAGTGCACTTTTATCTACAATGATGAAAGTAAATAGACCTAATCCATTGTTAGGAAAAATTTAATTAAATATCTTAGTATTGTATAGAAACATAAAAACTTAAATCGAATTGTTTATCACGACTTAAAAAATGGTTTTGATGATAAATAGCATATGATGGTTTTGTCGTAGTCTCAAATCCACTTAATGGTAACCATTCATGATATACCCAACGAATAAATTTTAAAACATCCCCATATTCACCAGAGAGATCAAATTTAGCATAGGTTCCTTTTGATATAGTAAATTTTGGTAATTTATCATTATCTATTATTTCATTAGGTTCGGGAACTATACATGCTATATATTGACATGAATCAAGTGGTGTGATTGCTGGATTATCATGATAGAGAGCAATTTGTTGATAGTGTTGAATTTTATTATTTAAAACCCAAGTATAAAGTTTTTGCCAAGTTTTTTTTATTCCCATATCATATCCACTATGACGAATATAGTAACTACTCATTGTAGGCATCTCTACAATTTCTGGTTCTATCTCGTCAAAATTGGCAGTTGAAAGTATCGCTTTTGGAGACTGTGCGATAATATTTTGTGAAAATTCTTTAAATCCACCTTTTTTCCACTCTTTTGGTGTCATACTAAAACGTTGTTTAAATACTCTAATAAAAGAGGATTGCGAACTATAACCACAAAGATTTGCAATTTCTGAAATCGTAGAAAGTTTATTGGTTATAAGTAAATTTGATGCTTTTTGAAGTCGTATATTTTTTATATTTTCATAAATGTTTTTGCCAAAAGCATCTTTAAAAATACGATGCATATGAAATTTACTCACATTTAAATTTGTACTGAGTTCATCTATGTTTATATCTGTATCGATATGTGTATAGATATAAAATAAAATATCATTTGCTATTTTTGTACGTTTATTATGAGTTTCTTTTTTCATAATCTAATAATAGCATCTATAAACTAAATATTGAGCAATAATAGACAATTTATATAGCATTTTATGTAAAGAATTAATTTCATTAATTTTCTACAATACGTTCATAAATAAAATATAATATAGAAAGGTAAAAAATGAATAAAGAACAAATAATAAATATCTGGAACAAGTATTATCAATTAGAAGTAATGGAACATAATCTAACTTTAAAAGAGGGTATTGAGATGCTTGCAAATCAAGTAAGTTTATCCTACGAACAAGCAATCAATGTTTTGTATTACTTATAAATAATAAATATAATTGTTTTTTAATCTTACTGTAGTTATAATCTATAGTAATAAACTCTAGATTAGGAAACAATGATGAAAAACTGGAAAATCGCGAATAAGCTTATATCAATCATAGTGGGAAGTTCTATTATAGGATTGATATTAGCTTTGATGCTATTTGGACTAAAGTTAAAAGAGATAAAAGAACATGTGTATGAAGATACATCAGTTCATTTAACAGGGGTTCTTGAGCAAAGACTTATAGCAAAAAGTCAAGTATGTCTTACAAATGCAATCTCAATTGCAAATGATCATACGATAATTGAAGCACTTGAAACAAATGATAGAGAAAAAGCAAAAGATGCTATTAAACGACTATCAAGTGTATTTAAAAATAATACAAATTTTAAAAATATAAAAGTACACATACATGATAAAAATGGTAATTCATTTTTACGTTCATGGAAGCCAGAAAAATTTGGTGACTCTTTACTTTCACTTAGACAAACGATTTCAGATGTACACTCTTTAAAAAAAGCAGTTGTAGGTGCTGAGTCTGGAAAAGAAAATACAAATTTAGTTGGTGTTGCTCCTATTATTGATGCTTCTGGAAATTACATTGGTTCTATAGAATTTAAAGCAGGGTATAACTCAATTATCAAATCTATGAAAAAGTTTGATAAAGCATATGCTCTAATGTTGTTAGATAAAGACATAATAAAAGCAAAATTCGGTAGCCAACAATACGAAAAACTTCCTAGAGTTGGATCTTATGTATTAAATCAAAAAACATATGATAAAGAATTTTCGCAATATGTAGATACTGTAGATATAAATACTCTTTTAAATAACAAGTTTATAGAGAGTGATAAATATTTTACTACAATTACTCCTGTTTTAGATTATAGTGGTAATAAGATAGGATATTATGTAATTGGTGAAGATATAGCTGAAATTGAAGAACTTGTAGCACAATCACAAAGTTTAATATATACAGCAATTGGATTAATAATTCTTATTTTAATAGTTATTACTCTTATCATAACTATATTTTCAAGAAAAATTATTATCAATCCGCTTCATGAATTAGATGCTGCTATTTTAAATATTAGCAATAATGCAAATACTAGTGATAGAGTGGAAGTACAAAGAGAAGATGAGATAGGAAAAGTTGCAAGTAACTTTAATCTTTATCTAGACAAAATAGAAGATGGTATTAAACAAGATACAAAAGTAATTGAAGAAGCTATATCTATAGTGCATAAAGCAAAAGATGGATTTTACACTTATGAGATAAAACAAACAGCATCATCTCCAGAAGTTGAGCAATTACGATTAAAAGTAAATGAGATGTTACAAGTGACACAAAATAATCTTACAATGATTACAGATGCCTTGATACAATTTGGTAATGCAAAATATGATTATGTTATCAATGCTACTAGTTCAGGAAATGTTGGATCTTTAATCAAAGGTACAAATGCTTTAGGTGTATCTATCTCAGAAGTTTTATGTATGGTAAATAATACAGCTCAAAGATTGTCTCAAAATGCAGAAGCACTTGCAGCAACAAGTGAAGAGTTATCTGCTTCATCAACACATCAAGCAGCTTCATTAGAAGAAACAGCAGCTGCTATAGAAGAGATAACTTCAACTATTAATCAAACAGATGCAAGAACAAATCAGATGTTAGTGATTGCACGAGAGTTACAAGCAACAAGTAAAGAAGATGATGCCTTAGCACAACAAACAGGTGCTTCGATGGAAGAGATTAATAATGCTACAAGTGATATTGTTGATGCAATCGCCATAATTGATCAAATAGCATTTCAAACAAATATTTTATCATTAAATGCAGCAGTTGAAGCTGCAACAGCAGGGGAAGCAGGAAAAGGTTTCGCTGTTGTTGCTCAAGAAGTTAGAAACCTTGCTGCAAGAAGTGCGGAAGCAGCAAATCAAATTAAAAACCTTGTTACGTTTGCCCAAGAAAAAACAAAAGAGGGTAAAGTTACAGCTGACAAAATGTTAGAGAGTTTTAAATTTTTAAATGAAAAAGTATCTGATGTTACAGATATTGTATCAGGTGTAACTGAAGCAACACATGAACAAAAAATAGGAATGGAACAGATAAACTCTGCTGTAAACCAACTAGATAAAGCAACACAAGAAAATGCTCATGGTGCTGAAATAGTATCTGAAAAAGCTATGGCACTGAGTGAAATATCTAGTCAATTAATCTCTATAGTACACAGAACAAGTTTTGATCAATCAAAAAGTGATTCAGTTTGTGATATAAATATGGTATTTGATACAACAAAATTAAAACTAGATCATATTAAATTTAAAGAAACAAATTTTAAAGATTTAGGTGAATCAAAACAATGGACTGTAAAAAATCACAAAGAGTGTGATTTAGGAAAATGGATAGCTGCCCATTCAAATGAAAAATTTACAGAAAATCAAGATTGGCAAGAACTATTAAAAGCGCATGAATCAGTACACAATGGTGTACAAGAGTTTATCAATGTTGATGCAAAAAACAGAAATGATATACAACTGCATTCAATAGCAAAAAAAATCGAAGAGAGTACATCTCAAGTATTTGAATCTATAGATAAAGTTAAAGTACATAAATGTAATGAGATGAAACTACAAAGAGGTAGAGATGTAGTTTCTGAAAAAACAAATGATACTATGGAGTTTCATTCTAAGATTAAGAACTATAAAGAAGATGAATCGAAACACGACAGAAAAACAGTAGGTATCAAAACTATAAAATCAAATGTTAAAGATGATGAGTGGAGTAGTTTTTAGTCAGATAGTACTTATTTTAAGGTCATTATTTAGATGGAGTAACCTAGAAAAGGTTACTCCATTTTTTTTTGTAAAATTATTAACAAACAAAAAATAACTATTAAAAATCAAATATATTTGATACAATTAAATAAAAAGAGAAATTTTATGAAAAAAGCTATCGTTTTAATGAATATGGGTGGACCTAATAATCTAGGAGAAGTGGATGTTTTTCTAAAAAACATGTTCAATGACAAATATATAATTGGTGCCCCACAACCTATTCGAGCTATGATAGGATGGATAATTCGTAAAAAAAGGCTCAAAGAAGCTCAACATAATTATAGTTTACTAGGTGGTGTTTCACCAATTGTAGGTCATACAAAAAGATTAGTAAGAAGATTAGCAAAAGATGTTGATGCTGATGTATTTCATGTGATGAGATATACTCCACCATTTGCAAATGAAGTTATTGCAAAAATTAAACATTATGATGAAATATATGCAATACCTATGTATCCACACTATTCAAGTACAACTACAAAATCATCATTTGAAGATTTACAAAAGTTTGCAAAAATGTATGGAGTTGCTGATAAGCTAAAAACTATGGATTCTTATTATGATGATGTTTTATATAACAAAGCAATAGTAGAGCGTATTAAAGAGTCATTAAAAGATGCAAATAGTAAAGATTTTACCCTTATTTTCTCAGGACATGGACTACCACAAAAAACAATAGATAAAGGTGACCTCTATCAAAAACATATTTTGGCAAATGTTGAAGCTGCAAAAAAAGAGTTGCAAGAGCAAGGAATAGAGTTCAAAAGTATAGAGGTTGCATATCAATCAAGACTTGGACCAATGGAATGGTTACGACCATATTTAGAGGATAAGTTAGCAGAGGTTGTTAAAACAAATAAAAAAGTATTAATATATCCTACCTCGTTTACAGTTGATAATTCTGAAACAACAGGGGAGTTAGGGATAGAATATTATGAAATAGCAAAAGAGTTAGGGGTTGAGGATTATAGGGTTGCTCAAGCACCTAATCATCATCCTCTATTCCTCGAATGTTTAAAAAATATTTATAAAAATATGGAGTAGAGAATGAAAATAGGTGTATCATCATGTTTATTAGGAACACAGTGTCGTTATGATGGAGTTGGAAGCAAAGACAGTTTTGTAGTTGAAGAGTTATCAAAATATTTTGAACTTGTTCCTTATTGTCCAGAAGCAATAATTTTTGGTACACCTAGAGAGTCTATAAGACTTGTAGATGTTGAGGGTGAAGTAAGAGTAATTTCAAATAAGGAGCATAGAGATGTCACTAAAGAGTTGTCAGATATCTCTAAAACTCTTGCTTTAGAAGCCTTTGAAGAGAATCTTTGTGGTTTTGTATTTAAAGCAAAGTCTCCCTCTTGTGGAATAGAAAGAGTAAAACTCTATGAAAACAATAGTAATATGTGTGAGAAAAAAGCTGTTGGTTTATTTGCACAGGCAGTGAAGGATAAGCAACCATTATTACCAATAGAAGAGGATGGAAGATTAAATGATCCTTGGTTAAAAGAAAATTTTTTAATGCAGATTTTTGCATATGCAGATTTACGGAAATTTTTAGATGATACACCCACTTTTAAAGCACTTGTCGAATTTCATACAAGTTATAAATATCTTATATATGCAAAAGGGCAAGCGTCATATAAAAAACTAGGTGCTATTGTTGCGAATCATGATAAAAAATCTTTAGAAGAAGTTTTAGAAGAGTATAAATATAATTTTCTCTTAGCGATAAGTGAAAAAGGAAATATTAACAAAACATATAATGTTTTACTCCATATTTTTGGATATTTTAAAAAACTTATTAATAAAGATGAAAAAGAGCATATTTTAACTGCCTGTCAAGAATATAAAGATGGAATTATTCCACTTATTGCTGTGGTTAAACTTCTTAATTTATATGTAAAAAGATTTGATGATAAATATTTAAAAGTTCAGAAATTTTTAAATCCATATCCAAAAGAGTTAGCATTAAGAAGTGATTTAAAAGCATATAAATAATGAAACAAATTCTTTGGTTTAGACGTGATTTACGAGTAGAAGATAGTGCACTTTTACACTATGCTAGTGGAGATGTTTTCCCTATTTTTATTTTTGATAAAAATATTTTAGATAAGTTACCTGCAGATGATAAAAGGGTTACTTTTATCTATAATAGTGTTTTATCTTTAAAAAACCAATTACAAAAGATAGGTTTAGATTTAGCAATTTTTCATGGAGATCCACAAGAGATATTTGCATCATTTAAGAATGATTTTGATGAAGTATTATGTAGTTGTGATTTTGATAGTTATGCTGTAAAAAGAGATAACAAAATAGCCTCTATTCTTCCTATACAACGTTTTTATGATAGCTTTTTGATTCATCCATCAAATGGTTTAAAAAAAGATGGAACACCTTATAAAGTTTTTACACCATTTTATAGAAATTTAATGCCTTTATGGGATAGTGATAATATACAGGAGTATATAACTTCAGAAAATATACAATTATATAAGTATGATTTTTCAAATATTCCAACATTAGAATCTTTAGGTTTTACCATACAAAAACTACCTGATTTTTTATATCAAACAGCAGAAGAACTGATATCAGAGTTTATCCCAAAACTTTCAAACTACCAAGAATCTAGGGATTATTTTTATATGAATGGTACTTCAAATTTGGCAGTTCATTTACGTTTTGGTTTAATATCACCTAAACAATTGTTTAATAGAATCAAAAAATATCCTCATAGTGAATTTTTTATACGTGAACTTTTTTGGAGAGAGTTTTACAACTATATTTTATATTATTTCCCAAAATCAGAATATGAAAACTTTAATGGTAAAGAGATAATATGGAATGAAAATGAAGAGTATTTTAAAGCTTGGTATGAAGGGAAAACAGGAGTACCAATAATCGATGCAGCAATGATACATCTGAACAATACAGGTCTTATGCACAATAGACTTCGTATGATAGTAGCTTCATTTTTAACAAAAAATCTTTTATTACCTTGGCAGTGGGGTGAAAAATATTTTGCTATAAAACTTTTGGATTATGAAGCTAGTTCAAACATAGGTTCCTGGCAATGGGGTGCTAGTACTGGTGCTGATAGTGTTCCTTATTTTAGAGTTTTTAACCCATATACACAAAGTGCAAAATTTGATAAAGAGGGTTTATTTATCAAGTCTGTACTAAAAAATTTAGAAGAGATTGAATCAAAATTATTTCATAAAGAAAATGGTGTACAATCAAATCTATTTTTGAACTATACTAATACGATAGTAAATATTAAAAAATCCAGACAAGAGGCGATTGAGGCATTTCGATAATTTATTATAAAAAAGTTTATTTTATTACAAAAAAAAATAAAAAATAGTGTATAATCCGAAAAATTTAAATTAGGGGTTAAAATGAAGAAAAATAAAGAGATTATTTTTTCTTATTACGAAAATCTTTGGAATAACAAAGATAAATCTTATATCGATAAATTATTTGATGACAATATTATTTTCAGAGGTTCTTTAAATATAGAAGCTCATGGCAAAAAAGAATTTGAAGATTATTTTGATATGATAGTAACAGCAATACCAAATTTATACCATGCTGTTGAGTTGATGATAGCTGAGGGAGATTCTGTTTCAGCTAGAGCTGTTTACAATGGAACACATATTGGAAAACTTATGGATTTTGAACCAACAAATCATAAAATAAGGTATCATGGAGCTTCATTTTTCAAAATAGAAAATGATAAAATTGTCGATATCTGGATATTAGGTGATTTAAACTCACTATACAAACAACTTCAATAATATATACAAAGGGGATAGTGTGATAAAAGAGAAAATAGATAGTTTCCATTTAGAAGATATTAAAAATGAAATACATCCATCTGTGTTTTTTGAACATGAACACTATGACCTTTTTATATTAAGAATCCCACAACTCATTGATGATAAAATGGTACTAATAAGTAAAGCCTTTGTAATAACTAATGATAAATATTACCATTATGATAAACAAAAAGATGAGTTTATAGATTTAGTAAATATGAAAGGTTTCTACAAATACCTTGATAAATATATTGATAATACTTTAAAGATTATTTCGAAAAGATTTGATGAAATAGAGGTTATAGAAGATACCTTTTATGAAGGAAAAACAATCAAAGATTTTAATCAACAATGGTTTTCATACAAAAATGATTTTGTTAGAATCAATAGAATATTATTTAAAGCAGTAGAAGTAATATCTGATTTGATAGAAAACTATAAAAAAGAAGATGATTATCTAGAGAGAAATTTTGAAGATATTCAAGAACATTTACAAAGAGGATATCGTAACTCAGGACTATTGTTAGAAAAACTTGATGCCATTCATAATTTTTATTTGATGCAAAATAATGAACAGATGAATAAAACAATCTATATACTTACACTTTTATCAGGGATTTTTTTACCTTTAAATTTAATTGTTGGTTTTTTTGGTATGAATACAACATCTCTTCCTTTTACTGTAGATGCTGGGGGAACTTATAATGTTATGTTTCTTTTATTTAGTGTTGGAATAGTCTCTGCATTACTTACTTTATTAGTTAAAAATAGGTCTAAATAATGGAAGAATTAAATGAGAAAAATATCGATCAGGTAAAAGTAATTTCAGAACAGATAACTGAAGAGGTTTCACTATTTAAGGAAGATTTATCTTCTTTACATCCATACGATATAGCAGAACAACTTTTAAAACTAAGAGATTTAGATGAGGAACAATACTCTAAATCTTTACGTAAAATTCCAAGTACACTTCTTGCTGAAGTATTATCAGAGATGCCCGATTTTGTTCAAGAGGAGATTGGGGAGTATATAAGTACAAAAAAACTTGTAGCTATTACTTCAAATATGGATACAGATGATGCAGCTGATTTTATCCAAAATATTAGTGAAGATAATGAGGAAATTGCACAAACTATTTTAGAAAGTTTTGATGATGATGACAAAGAGTTACTTGAACAGCTTATCTCTTATGATGAAATTCAAGCTGGTGCACATATGCAGACAGAACTTTTTAGGGCAACTGAAAATGAAAACATCGGAGATGCTATAAAGAGATTAAAAGCCTTAAAAGAGCAAGGTGAAGTTGATAATATTTGGCATTGTCATGTTACAACAAATAAGGGTGTGTATATTGGAAGTGTGGGTTTAGAAGAACTTATTATATTTGAACACAAACTTAATTTTTCTGATATACCTCATGAAAAATTTAAAAACTATCATCTCTTACATACTGCAGATATTAAAGAGGTTGTAGATATGGTTACAAATTATAACCTTACAAGTATTCCTATTATTGATGATAGAAATAAATTAATTGGTCGTATTACCTCTGATGATGTTTATGATATTATTCAAGAGAGTGCTACGGAGCAAATCTACAACATGGCTGGTGTTGATGATGAAGCAGAGCAAGAGGAAAATATTTTTCAGATTGGGAAAGGTCGAGCTTTTTGGTTATCTATTAATCTAATGACTGCAATCGCCGCTTCATTAGTAATAGGACTATTTGATTCAACTATTCAATCACTTGTTGCCTTAGCTGTACTTATGCCTATAGTAGCCTCTATGGGTGGAAATGCAGGCACTCAAACCTTGACTGTAACAGTAAGACAAATGGCATTAGGGGATATTGAGAGTGAAGATGCAAAAAAGACTATTTATAAAGAGGTAATAATATCTTTAGTCAATGGCTTTATTTTTGCAATAGTTATAGGATTTATCTCCTATTTTTGGTTTCAAATTCCACTTTTGGGTGTAGTTATTGCTATTTCTATGATAATAAACCTAGCTAGTGCTGGTTTTTTTGGAGCGATGATCCCTTTAGTATTACAAAAAGCAGGAATTGATCCAGCTATTGGAAGTACTGTACTCCTTACTACAGTTACAGATGTTGTTGGCTTTTTTAGTTTTTTAGGATTAGCTACTTTAATATTATTGTAAAAATGCAATAGAAAAGAATATATAATGAAAAACACAAAAGAAATCTTAGCGTATACAGTATGTGAAAAATTTAATAATAACATCTATGAGATTTTACAACAAAGATATAATGTATCACTGCAAAAAGATATTATTATAGTAACTTTAAAAGATGATAGACATATTATTGTATTTAAATATGGTGTATATGTAGCTTGGAATGTTGACTATGAAACAATAAAGTTTTTTGAAAATTTTATAAGTGACTATACCATTGAGCCATTGGAACAAACGTTAGTTGATAATTTAGAGTATAATTATTCCGATGAATTTAAAATTCATTTGGATTGTTTGACTTTAGATAAGAATGATATTTTACTGAAAGTTTCTATCTCAAATGCAATAGCACAGCATCTCAAAATAGAAAATTTTGAAAATATTATTCAAGAAAGTATAGAAACAAATTCATTAATTCCAAAAGAGTTAGCTCGTACTGGTAAAATATCACTTAGTAAAAAAGAGATATCTAAAAAAATGGGTGAGTTATTTTTAGTAAAAAGTCAGATTAATCTACATTATGATTTACTTGATACCCCTGAGTTTATTTGGGAGTATCCTGAGTATGAACACTATTATGAAAAAACTACAAAATATTTAGATATAAATTCACGACTTGAAGTTTTAAATAAAAAAGTTGAAGTGATTCATGAACTCTTAGATATGTTAGGACATGAGCAAAATCATAAATATTCTTCTTTTTTAGAATGGATTATTATTATCTTGATTATGCTTGAGATTATCATGAATGTAATGGATCATTTTTAATCCTCAAAAACCCTTTAAATAAAGGGGTTTGTAACACCTTTTTATCACTTTAAAACTTTTTATCATTTTTGACGCAAATTCCTAAAAAAGATGTATAATTCGCAAAAATAATAAAGGGTCATAATGTCAACTTTAACTGTGAGTGATTATACTTTAAAACACTTTGATTTAAGAGCAAAAGAAGAGATGGACAAATATCTTAATGTGATAAATGTAGATATCAGCGATTATACATTTGCTGGAAATTATATCTGGCTTTCAACAGCAACAGGTTTTTATTCCATAGTAAATGATACTTTTTGTTTATTTATTTTAAACTCAGGTGAACTCTCTATGTTATTACCACCTTTGGGTGAAAAAAATAATACGTATGAAGCGATGTTAAAATGTTTTGATATTATGAATACACATAATAGTAATAAAAACTATTCAAAAATAGAGTATGTTCATGAAAATCTTCTTGAGGGATTTGTCGATTATTTAGAAGAGGGTACTTTAATATATGATATGTTAAAAGATTTTGTTATTGAAAAAAAACTGGTTGATTATATTTATGAATCAGAAGATTTAATAGAGTTAAAAGGTGATCCTTACAAATCAAAAAGACATGAGATAAACAAATTCAAAAAAGTTTATTTAAACTATAAAGTAGAGATTTTAGATATCCAAAAACATAAAGAGGGTATCACAGCACTATTTAATAAATGGGTAAAAGATAGAACTTTATATATGCCAAAAGAGGAGGTAGAAAC
>Ga0193959_1000404_pt1 | contig 17274 bp, 16 predicted proteins | sample FB_2_MG_FD_140333 | JGI IMG/M metagenome (GOLD analysis project Ga0193959, IMG submission 140333) | Microbial mat bacterial communities from the Broadkill River, Lewes, Delaware, United States - FB_2_MG | ecosystem: Environmental > Aquatic > Freshwater > River > Microbial mats | place: USA... | reverse complement strand
TTGGTTGCATCAGCAATTTCAAAGTACCCAAATAAAAATGTTTTAGTTATTGATGCCGGTTCTTGTATTACCTGTGATTTTATAAATGCAAAAGGTGAATATTTTGGAGGTTCAATTTCTCCAGGTATGCAAATGAGGTATAAAGCATTAAATAGCTTTACAAGTAAATTACCATTACTTGAGCCTACTTATGTTGATAAAATGATTGGAGATTCTACAAATCAAAGTATTCATATTGGAATAGTGCAAGGTGTTATAAATGAAATTGATAGTTTTATAAATGCATATAGAAAAATAAATTCAGATTTAACAGTAGTTTTAACAGGTGGAGATACAAATTTCTTGTCAAATAGATTAAAAAATGGCATATTTGCCAATCCTTTTTTTTTAATGGAGGGGTTAAACACAATATTGAAATATAATTTAGACTAAATGATAAAGAAAATAATAGTTTTACTAATACTATTTGTATCAATTAATAGTTTTGCTCAGAAAAATAATACATCGGCTTATTCTTTTTTCGGAATTGGAGATAGCAACAGTTTAAATACTGTAGAACAATTAGGCATGGGAGGTGTTGGAGTTTCTTTTAATGATTTTTATCATTTGAATTTTTCAAATCCAGCTTCAATATCTTCACTTTCATTTACTACATATGCTATTGCTGTTGAAAGTATTAATACCAGGGTTAAAGACGGCGTTAATAATCAGAGTGCAGCTACAACTTATTTATCATATTTAGCCTTAGGTGTTCCTGTAGGGGAAAAGGGAGGATTGTCCTTTGGTTTGTTACCAAATTCTTCTGTAGGTTATTCGTTAACGGCGAGTAGTTCTGATAATGATGGGGATTTAACGAATCAAGCAATTTATAGTGGTGAAGGAGGAACAAATAAAGTGTTTTTAAACTTTGCATATAAACCATTCAAAGGCCTTAGTATTGGAGCTCAAGGAAATTATATATTTGGAAAGATAGAAAATAGAATAATAAATCAATCTAGTAATGATCCATTGTCAACAGTGTACGAAACAGTTTCTAATTTAAAAGGATTTTCATATAATGTTGGAATGCAATATGAAACAAAAATTACTAAAAAGTTAGATTTAAGTGTTGGAGCAAATTTTGATTTAAATAGTTCTGTTGATGTTGATGGTAATGAATATTTATACTCAAGGGACTTAATCACATCTGGTAGAGCAAAAGATACCATTTTAAATAGTAAAAGTACAGGTTCTTTTAAATCACCATTAAAAACAACATTGGGTGTTGGATTAGGTGAAAAAAACAAATGGTATGCTGGTGTTGACTATAGTTTTCAAGAAGCATTGGAATTAGATGGGAATGTCTTCAATAGCTACTCAAAGATAGCCTATGATAACTATTCTAAAATTGCTATCGGTGGATTTTATACACCTAAGTTGAATTCAATTTCAAGCTATTGGGAAAGGGTTACTTATAGAGCTGGATTCAAATATGAAAAAACAGGACTTTTAGTAAATGGATTAGGAAATGGAACCGATTTTACCGCTATTGATGATTTTGGCATATCTTTTGGAGTAGGATTACCATTATCTCAACAATTATCAAATGTTAATTTAGGTTTTGAATTTGGTAAAAGAGGGAAAACAACCAATGGTTTAGTGCAAGAGAATTATATTAATTTTAGATTAAGTCTTTCATTAAACGACAAATGGTTTAAAAAATTAGAAATATTTTAAAAAAGGATACGATGATGAAAAAAACTAGACAAATTTTAACTTTATTATTATTCATAATATCGGCCCCGGTTATTTTTTCACAGGCAGTTGCTGATTGTAATATTAAATACAATTTATTTAAAGGCGATTATAAAGCTAAAAATTACGATGCTGCGTATGAAAACTGGATGTGGTGTATGGATAATTGTGCTACAATGTCAGTAAATATTTACAAGTACGGTATTAAAATTGCTGAACATAAATATAAGAAAGCTACTCCAGCAGATAAGAAAGTGGCAGCTGATCTTATAATGAGAGTGTATACTCAAAGATTAGAGCATTTTCCAAAAGATGCAGCAGGTATTTATGATGACATTGCAACATTTAAAGGTAAACAAGGAGCATCTGAAGAAGAGATATATGGATGGATTGAAAAATCATTTAAAAAGGATCCAACAGAAGTTTCACCAAAAAACTTATATAAATACTTCGATATCATATTGAACAAGTATAAAGATGTAGAGCCACAAAGAGTATTTGATACTTATGATGAGGTTGGTGAAGGTGTTGAAATAAAGCGTGAAGCGTATTCAAAGAAAATTGATGTAATCAATGCAAAGGATTCCGTAACATTAAGTTCTAAAGATAAAAAGAGAAGAAAAGGATATCAGCAAATTTTAACGAATTTGTCAATTGTAGAAGCAGGTTTAGATGCTAAATTAAGTGCTATCTCTACATGTGAAAACTTAATACCTCTAAACAAGAAAAACTTTGAAGCTAATAAAAACGATGCAGTTTGGTTAAAAAGAGCTGTTTCAAGAATGTATAACAAAGAATGTACAGATGATCCATTCTATGACACTTTAGTTGAAACTTATGTACATGCAGATCCTTCATCAGCTGCGTTTGTTTACTATGCTGGATTTTTATTGAAAAAAGGAGAGTCGAACAAAGCAATGGAATATTTTAAAAGAGCCATTGATGAAGAAAATGATACATATAAAAAAGCAGGTTACTTATATAGTGTAGCTAGAATTTTATCGAAGAAAGGTAGAAAATCTGAAGCTAGATCTTATGCCTATAGAGCATTAGAAAAAGCTCCAACAATGGGGAAAGCTTATTTATTAATTGCTCATATGTATGCTACTAGTGCAAATTCATGTGGAACTGATGTAGTTTCAAAAAGAATGGTATATGTTGCGGCTTTAAATAAAGCACTTAGAGCAAAAGCTGTGGATCCAAGTATTAGTGGAACAGCCAATAAGTATATTCAAAATTATTCTAATAATTTACCTTCAAGAAAAGATTTGTTTGCAGCTACCATAGAAATTGGTTCTACTCATAAAATTGGATGTTGGATAAACGAAACTGTTAGAGTTCGTTCAAAAGATTAGATTTAAAATATTATAATTGATATATTTGTTCAATGACAAAATCAGTTGTAAATACTATAAAAAGCATTGCTGTTGTGTTCACAATAGTAATGCTTTTTTCATGTACAAATGACGCCAATGAAGTGCGTGATTTTTTAGCAGATAAAAATTTGCCAATTGGTGAGGCATATAATATAGTTCATAGGCATACCGATTCAGGCAGGGTGAATATTAAAATGAAAGCACCGGTTATGTTAGATTTTAATAATAGAACATTACATCCTTATAAAGAGTTTCCAAAAGGAATTGAAGTTACCACAATTGAAAAAAATGGGGACTCAGTTGTAATTAATGGTAATTATGCTAAGATATATAGCACTACTGAAATTGCAGAGATTAAGGATGATGTGGTTATATATAACTATGCTGAAAAGAATAAATTGGTAACGGACCAAATTTTTTGGGACCAAAAAACAAATTATTATTTTACAGAGAAAGATTTTATTTTTTATACTCAAACAGATACTATTAAGGGTGTTGGATTTGAAGCATCTGAAGATTTGAAATCGTGGTGGGTAAAAAATCAAAGTGGAGTTATTAATATTAAAGAGTAGATATGCAAAAAATTTGGAAAATATTTGAATATGGTTATTTATTAATAGCAATTGTTTTTATTGTAGAAACAGTACTTAAATGGAATACAGAAAGAGAAAAGGCATATTTATTACTTGTATTTGCTGTGTTGGCTATACTGATGTATTTTTTTAGAAGACGTTTTAGAAATAGAATGGATAAAAGAAATTAATAAAATATGGGATTCCAAATTGCTGTTATATTAATATCAATTCTGCTATCTGCTTTTTTTTCAGGTATGGAAATTGCGTATATCTCAGCAAATAAATTTCAGGTTGAGCTTGAAAAAAAGAAAGAAGGGTACATTTCAAAGATTGTTAGTAAACTAACTTCGAAGTCTTCTAAATTTATTACCACAATGCTGGTTGGTAATAACATTGCTTTAGTAGTTTATAGTTTTTTTATGGGAGAAGTTATTATTGGGCTATTACCAGTTGACCAATTAAATGAATTTTCTGTATTGTTAATTCAAACCATAATTTCTACCCTGGTTATTCTTGTTACTGCAGAGTTCTTGCCGAAGGCAATTTTTAGAATTTATGCCAATGAAACTCTTTGGGTTCTTGCTCCGTTGGCTTATTTATTTTATATCATATTTTTTTTAATAACTGATTTTATTAATATCATTTCTGATTTCTTTTTAAAAGTATTCTTTAATTCTTCAAAGGAAGTAATACAAACAGAGTTTAGTAAAGAAGAATTAGGTAACTATATAACAAAACAGTTAGAGAATGCAAAGGACAGTGAAGAAGTAGATTCAGAAATTCAAATTTTTCAAAATGCATTAGAGTTTGACAATTTAAAAGCGAGAGAAATAATGATCCCTCGAACTGAAATTGTTGCTGTTGATATAAATGAAAGTATCGCAAATTTAAAGAAGTTATTTGTAGCAACCGGGTATTCAAAAATCTTAGTTTATCGTGGAGCTTTAGACGATGTTGTTGGTTATGCGCATGCATTTGAACTTTTTAAAAAGCCTAAAACTATTCGATCCATATTAATGCCTGTAGAATTTGTGCCTGAAAGTATGTTAATTAATAATGTGCTAAATGCATTAATTAAAAAGAAGAAAAGTATTTCAGTTGTTTTAGATGAATTTGGGGGGACATCTGGGATTATAACGGTTGAGGATATAGTTGAAGAACTGTTTGGAGAAATAGTTGATGAACATGATACCGTTGATCTACTTGAAAAAAAAATAAATGAAAGTGAATTTGAATTTTCTGCACGTTTGGAAGTTGATTATCTTAATGAAAATTATAATTTAAATATTGTTGAAAATGAAGCTTATGAAACTCTTGGTGGTTATATAGTATATCATAATGAGGATATACCAAAGCAAGGAGAGGTTATTGAGATTTATAATTTACATTTTAAAATGCTTAATGTAGATTCATCAAAAATTAAGGATGTGTACCTAAAAGTTTTTGATAATGATGATTAAAAACATTCGTTACTAAAAATTAATTTATTTTCCTATTAATTGTGGGTATTTCACTTTCATAATTAAATACTAAATTGTATTTTCGCACACTGTAATAAAAGAAAACTATAATGGCAATATTATCAAAAATTAGAGATCGTTCAATGTTTCTTATCCTAATTGTAGGATTAGCACTTTTTGCATTTGTACTTGATCCAAGCTCAATTACTAACTTTTTTAGTTCAACCAAAGTTAATGCTATAGGGCAAATTAACGGGGAAGATGTTGATAGAGAGGAATTTGCAAGGCAAGTAGAAGCTTATAGATCACAAAGTGGAGGAAGAGCAACTCAAATGCAAGCAGTGAATGCTGTATGGAATAGCATGCTAAGTGAGAAGGTTTTTCAATCTCAATTAGAAAAAGCTGGTATTGTCGTAGGGGAAAAGGATATATGGGACGCTATGACGGCTTTACCAGAGATTCAAAACTCACCATTATTTAAAAATGAGATAAATCTTTTTGATGAAGAAAAGCTAAAAGAATATATTGCTAATATGAAGGATGAAGCTGAAGCTGGAAATACTCAAGCTTGGTTAAATTGGTTAGCAACAGAAAAGAATATTAAGCATAATTTGGAGCGTAGAGCTTATACCTCTTTGGTTTCTGCAGGTTTAGGAGCTTCATTAGAAGAAGGGGAAAGAGATTATAATTTTTCCAATACAAAAATGGATGCACAATTTGTATTTGTTCCTTATTCAACTATTCCTGATAGTTTAAGTATTATTTCAAAAGATGAGATAAAAAAATACTTAGAAAAGAATTCTAAAAGATTTAAATCAGAAGCATCCCGCTCTTTACAATTTGTGAAATTTGATATTTTACCTTCAGAAGCTGATGATTTAGCTGTAAAAACTGAAGTTGAAAGCTTTATTAATGATAGAGAAGAATACAGTAATGCAGCAAAAAGTAAAGTGCAAATTGCAGGTTTAAAAAATGCAACTGATTACGAAGCGTTTTTAAATGACAATAATTCAGATTTGTCAATTGACAATAATTATAAATTTAAAAGTCAGGTTTCAGCTAACATTGCTGAAGAAGTGTTTGAAGGTTCCGTTGGAGATGTATTTGGTCCTTATAAACAAAATGGATATTATAAAATTTCAAAAATTGTAGAAACTTTAAAATTACCTGATTCTGTAAATTCAAGTCATATTTTAATAAGCTATGCTGGAGCTACAAGATCAACTTCTACAAAAACGAAAGAAGCAGCTAAAAAAACAGCTGATAGTATTTATTCTTTAGTAAAAAGAAGTAAAGATAGGTTTAAAGCTATATCTGATGAATTAAATGATGATACTGTTTCTAAGGGTAAAGATGGTAGTTTAGGATGGATTAGAAAAGATCAGGCATTCTCATCATTTGATAAAGATTTTGCAAATTACATTTTCAAAAATAAAGCAGGAAGTATTGATGTTGTTGAAACAGCATTTGGTTACCATATTATTAGAATTGATGAGCAAACTAAATTAGAGAAAGTGGTTAAATTAGCGACATTCTCACGTTTAATAGAGGCTTCAGAAGAAACGGAAAATTCAATCTTTGAACAAGCTGAGACTTTAGCTGCTAATTTAGCTGTAGGGAAAGATTTAAGTGAATTGGCTAAAGAATCTAATTTCAAAGTTCAGTCTGCTGTAAATCTTAAAGCTCTAGCAGAAAATATTCCAGGATTAGGGACTCAACGTCAAATTGTAACATGGGCATTTAACAAAGACAGAGAATTGAAAGATTCAAAACGTTTCGATGTCGATGTAAATGGTAAAAGAGGTTATGCAGTTGTTGCTCTTAATGGGAAAAATGAAGAAGATGGTCTAGTTGTGAATTCAGATATCTTATTAAGAATTCGCCCAGAATTGGTGAATAAGAAAAAAGCTTCCTTAATTAAGGATAAAATGAATGGTACTACATTAGAAGATATTGCTAAAAACAGTAATGTAACTGTTCGCAATGCATCTGCAGTTACCCTAGCTAGCCCTTTACTATCAGGAGTTGGAAATGAACCTTCTGTTGTTGGAGCTATGTCTACTTTAAAATTGGATGAAATTTCTGATAAAATAGATGGAGAGAAAGGAGTGTTTGTTGTCAAAGTAACAAAACGTGATTCTGCGACAGAATTAGAGAATTACGATACTTTCCGTAAAAAGATGGAAGTTAAATTGAAAGGTAGAAGTTACCAACTTTACAAAGTTTTAGAAGAAGCTGCTGATGTAAAAGATAACAGAAGTAAATTCTTTTAACATTTTAAGATAAAACGGATTATTTGTTAAAGAATAGTTCTTATAAACATAAAAAAACCGGTTCAATTAATTGAACCGGTTTTTTTATGTTTAATTGTATTTTAAGTGAATTTTTGAAAAGTATTCATAAAAAAAGCGAGCTCATTTATAGCTCGCTTTTTATAGTATTTATAAATGATTTTAACCGTTCATAGAGATTAAAAATTCATCATTTGAAGTAGTGAACTGGATTTTTTCTTTGATGAAATCCATGGCTTCTACAGGGTTCATGTCAGCTAGGTACTTTCTTAATACCCACATACGTTTAACAGTTTTTGGATCTAATAGTAAATCATCTCTACGTGTACTTGATTTAACTAAATCAATTGCAGGATAAATTCTACGGTTAGCAATATTTCTTTCAAGCTGAAGTTCCATATTACCTGTACCTTTAAACTCTTCAAAGATCACTTCATCCATTTTTGATCCAGTCTCTGTTAAAGCAGTTGCAATTATAGAAAGTGAACCTCCATTTTCAATATTACGAGCTGCTCCAAAGAAACGTTTTGGTTTATGCAATGCATTTGCATCAATACCTCCTGATAAAATTTTACCAGAAGCAGGTGCAACTGTATTATACGCTCTTGCCAAACGCGTAATAGAATCTAATAAAATAACTACATCATGTCCACATTCAACTAAACGTTTAGCTTTTTCTAAAACAATATTAGCTACTCTTACATGTTTTTCAGCAGGCTCATCAAAAGTGGAAGCAACAACTTCTCCTTTTACACTACGTTGCATATCAGTTACCTCTTCAGGTCTTTCATCAATTAATAAAATTATTTGATAAACTTCAGGATGATTAGAAGCAATTGAATTTGCAATATCTTTAAGAAGCATTGTTTTACCAGTTTTTGGTTGAGAAACAATCATACCTCTTTGACCTTTTCCTATTGGAGAAAATAAGTCCATAATTCTAGTTGAAAGCGTACTGTTTCTTCCAGCTAAATTAAATTTTTCATCTGGAAATAATGGAGTCAAATGTTCAAAAGAAACTCTATCTCTTACAATGTTCGGACTTAATCCATTAATTTTTGAAACACGAATTAACGGAAAATATTTTTCACCTTCTTTAGGTGGCCTTACCACACCTTTTACTGTATCTCCTGTTTTTAAACCAAATAATTTAACTTGAGATTGAGATAAATAAATATCATCAGGAGATGATAAATAGTTATAATCTGAAGAGCGTAAAAAACCATATCCATCAGGCATCATTTCTAAAACTCCTTCACTTTCTATAATTCCATCAAATTCATAATCAGGATCTCTATAACGGTTGCCATTGTTTGTACGCTGACCTTTGTTATCCCTGTTTTGCAGCTGTCTTTGTTTATTTTGATGTTTTGGATTTTGTTGATTAGGGTTTTTTGGAGGGTTTGGTTGGTTAGCCTGTTGTTTTTGTTGTTTTGGATGTTGAGGTTTATTATGAACTGGCTTTTCTTGTTGTTTTACCTCTCCTTTTTCAATGGATTTCTCAGCTTTTTTTTCAGTAGGATTTGAAGTAACAGCTTTTACAGCTTCTTGTTTAGCAACAGGTTTTTGGTTCTCTGTTTTTTGAACTGGTTTTGCCTCTCTTTTCTTAACTGGCTGAACCGCATCCTTATTTTCTAAAACAATTTCTTTTTTAGGTTCTGCCTTAGGTGTTGGTTTTGAGTCTTTGGCAGGATTAGGTTTTTTGATAATTCTTTTTCGTTTAGGTTTATTTTCACCTGGTGCAGAATCTTTTTTTATAACTTTTGAAGGAGTAGCCGCTTGGATGTCAAGAATTAAATAAACTAGATCTAGTTTTTTTAATTGACTGAATTTTTTAGCTCCAATAGATTTTGCGATTTCTTGTAATTCTACAAGTGTTTTCTCCTTTAATTGGGAAATTTCAAACATTATGTTAATTTGTAAATTATTGTTTATGTATAAAGACTATTCTTTTTATTCTGTAAAGAATGTTAATGTGAATTTAATATGTGGTGATTAGTCGTTTTAGTTGTAGTTTTCTTATACCGTTAAGCATAAGCTTATTGCAAATATATAAAATTATTTTAATAACTAATCTTTTTATTCTTTAAAAAGAAAATGTATTTTTGCTGCAAGTAAGAGGAAAACTATGATTCAAAGAATACAATCTGTTTATTTATTAATTTCTACAATCCTTTCAGGAGGATTAATTTTTGTTTTCAATCTTTGGAAAAATGAAGAAGGAATTGATTTTTTTGTGATGGATTCGTTTAATTCAGAGAATGTCATTTTAAAAATTATGGCGGTGTTATTCTTGCTTTCAGCGGCTTTAACTTTTTTCGCAATTTTTCAATTTAAGAAAAGACAATTGCAATTTGTTATGGGCCGATTATCAATTTTGACCAATTTTATTTTATTAGGTATAGTCGTATATTTTTCGCAAAATTTATCTGGAGAAATTAAAGTTTCTGAGAAAGGTATTGGGTTGCTTATTCCTATTTTGAGTATTTTGTTTGTAGTTATAGCAAATAAAGCAATTAAAAAGGATGAGGAGCTTGTAAAATCTGTTGATAGATTGCGATAACCTATTATCTTAGTATATTTAGTGCATAAAAACCATTTCAATTTACGTTGAAATGGTTTTTTATTTTCGTTGCTCTAATTCAATAATTTCTAAATTTTGAATTTTATCTTTATGAATTTCAAATCTAAGCATAGTTCTTACTTTATGAAAACCATGTTTACCTGAAGCTCCTGGATTCATATGTAATAAGTTTAACTTTTTATCATACATTACCTTTAAAATATGAGAGTGTCCGCTTATAAATAATTGAGGTGGGTTTGTTTTAATTTCATCTCTTATTCTTAAATCGTATTTGTTAGGGTATCCTCCAATATGAGTTATCCATACGCTTACGTTTTCAATTGTAAACCTATTGTTTAGTGGAAATTCAGATCTTACGTCATTACCATCAATATTTCCATAAACAGCTCTTAATGGTTTTATTTTTTTTATTGTATCTACAACTTCTATAGCACCAATATCTCCAGCATGCCAAACCTCATCAGCCTGATTTATATATTTAATAATTTGGTCATCAATATAGCTATGGGTATCAGATAATAGTAGTATTTTTTTCATAAGGTCTTTAAATTCCTAAATCACAAATATGATGTATATTTGTGCTCGCACAAAAATAACATTTCAATTGAGATATTTTATTGAATTATCATATAAAGGAACAAACTATCATGGTTGGCAATTACAACCAGATTCTATAAGTGTTCAAGAACTTATAAATAAAGCTTTTTCTACTGTTTTTAAAAGAAAAATAGATGTTGTTGGAGCTGGTAGAACCGATTCGGGAGTTCATGCAGAGCAACTTTTCGCACATGTAGATTTAAATGAAGAAATCGATACAAAGGAAATCAATTATAAGATTAACTCATTATTACCTAATGATATTGTTATACTAAATATTGAGAAGACAGTTGATGATGCCCATGCAAGATTTCTTGCCACAAGTAGAAGTTATGAGTATCGTATTTTTTTAGGGAGAAATCCATTTTTAATAGATACAACTTGGCAGTTAAACAATAAAAAGTTAAATATTGTTAAAATGAATGAGGCTGCTCAAATTTTGCTAACTTACACCAACTTTAAGTGTTTTTGCAGATCAAATTCAAATGTATATACTTATGAATGTGATGTTAGAAAGGCCGAATGGGTTTTAACAAATAAAATGCTTATTTTTCATATAACAGCTGATCGTTTTTTAAGAAATATGGTAAGAGCTATTGTTGGTACGCTATTAGATGTAGGAACCGGGAAGGTTTCAATTGAAGAATTTAAACAAATACTAGAAAGTAAAGATAGGTGTAAAGCGGGTACTTCAGCACCGGCACAAGGGTTATTTTTAACTCAGGTTACTTATCCAAAAACAATTTTTATACATGAGTAAAAAAGTTTCAGGAAAGGCTTTTGATGCAAAAATATTTAAGCGATTAATGAGTTTTGCATCCAAATATCGCGGACAGTTTTTTGTTGGTACTATGTCGGCAATTTTATTATCCGTTGTTGCCATTGCCAGACCTGTTTTATTAGAAGAAATTGTAAATACTTACTTAGAAAATAAAGACAAAGAAGGCTTGTTATTTTACTCTTTATTAATGGTTGCATTTCTAATGAGTGAAGTTTTAATGCAGTTCATTTTTATTTATAAGGCTAATTGGCTTGGACAACATATTATTAAAGATATTAGAGTGCAATTACAAAAGCATATGTTGCAGTTTAAAATGGCTTATTTTGATAAATCATCAGTAGGAAAATTAGTTACTAGACTGGTTTCTGATACTGAAACGATAGCTCAGTTTTTTGGTCAGGGTTTATTTATGATTATTAGTGATTTACTAAAAATGCTTGTTGTAGCTGTTGCAATGTTATGGATGAATTGGAAATTAGCTTTGATAGCATTTATGATATTACCAGTTTTAATTTACGCAACAAAAGTATTTCAAATAGCAATAAAATCAGCCTTTCAGGAGGTTAGAACTCAAGTAGCAGAACTTAATGGATTTGTTCAGGAAAGAGTTACAGGAATGAATATCGTTCAGCTTTTTAATAGAGAGAAAATAGAATATAAAAATTTTGTAGAAATTAATGAAAAGCATAAAAAAGCACATGTTAAAACTGTTTGGTATTATTCGATATTCTTTCCAATTGCTGAAATTTTGTCATCAATAGCTATTGGTTTAATGGCTTGGTATGGAGGGCTGGATATTGTAAATAATGGAGGATCTAACGCAGGTCAAATAATTGCATTTATTATGATGTCTCAAATGTTATTTAGACCATTACGACAGATAGCAGATAAATTCAATACTCTTCAAATGGGGATGGTTGCGGGAGATAGAGTTTTTGAAGTATTGGATACTGTGAGTCAAATTGATAAATCTGGAAAAGTTGAAGCAACCAGTTTTGAAGGGAATATATCTTTTAAAAATGTTCATTTTAGCTATATTAAAGGAGAGGAAGTTTTAAAAGGAGTATCATTTGAAGTAAAAGCAGGAGAAACAGTTGCAATTGTTGGAGCTACTGGAGCAGGTAAGTCTACAATTATTAATTTGGTAAATAGATTTTACGAAATTAATTCAGGGGAAATATGTATTGATAGTCAAAATATTGAAAAATATAGTTTGTCGTCATTAAGAAAACAAGTTGCCGTAGTATTGCAAGATGTATTTCTATTTTCTGATAGCATATTTAATAATATTGTTTTAAGTAATGAAACCATTTCATTAGAGGAAGTAAAAAAAGCAGCTAAAGAAATTGGTATTCATAAATTTATAATGAGTCTACCAAATAACTACAATTACAATGTAAAAGAAAGAGGTGTAATGCTATCATCTGGACAACGACAATTAATTGCATTTTTAAGAGCCTATGTAAGTAAGCCAAGTGTGTTAATTTTAGATGAAGCTACATCATCAATTGATTCCTATTCTGAAAAATTAATTCAGAAGACTACAGATAAAATAACTCAACATCAAACTTCAATAATTATTGCTCATAGATTGGCTACAGTAAAAAAAGCTGATAGAATTATTGTTATGGATAAAGGTGAAATTGTAGAGCAAGGATCGCATGTTCAATTACTCCGTAAAAATGGTTACTACAAAACTTTATATGATATGCAATTTGCAAATGAAGTAGCTTAATTATTAAATTATATTACTTGCATTAATTTAAATCGTATCGAATGGTTTCTATTAACTCTTGGTTGTTTTTAAATAAAGCAAATTCTCCATCCTTAATATAGGATATTTTACCTGTTTCTTCGGAAACAACTATACACAATGCATCTGTTTTTTCGGTTACACCAATGGCTGCTCTATGCCTTAGGCCAAAACGAGAAGGTAAGGTTTTTGTAGAAAGAGGTAATATTATTCTTGAAGCAATGATAAAATTATCTTTAATTATTATTGCTCCATCATGAAGGGGACTATTTTTGTAAAAAATACTCTTCAAAATAGGAATATTTATTTCAATGTTCATTGGGTCTCCGGTAGACTTTAAAAAATCTAAATTGTGAGTTCGTTCCAAAACAATTAAAGCTCCTGTTTTAGTTATTGCCATTTCTTCACATGCATTTACAATAGATTCAATATCCATTGTAGTGTAAATCTCTGTCTTAAGAAATGTAATTTGTTTCAGGAAGTTACGCTTATTTGTGAAATTGGTAGAACCAAGCATTAATAGAAATTTTCTCACCTCTGGTTGAAATACAATAAGAATAGCAATTGCACCTAAACTAATTAACGTTCCAAGCAAACCACTAAGCATTTCCATTTGTAAGGCCTGAGTAATCTTCCAAATAAATACAACCAAAGCAATTCCAATAAAAATATTGATAGCTACCGTTCCTTTTAATAATTTATATACGTAATAAAGCAAAGTGGCCACTAAAACGATGTCTAAAAGGTCAAGAAAGGTAAAATCTAAAAAATCGAGCATTGGAATTGTTTTTGTAAAAATATGAAAAAGATTGCACACTATTTAGTTAATCACACCCACAATCTGGTACTTTATTAAGGTCAAAAATAAACTCTATTTTATTGGCAATAATATTCTCAGATTCTAATTTCAAAAACATTGTTTTGTAATATAAATACTCCTGATAAGTTAAATTTTGATTGAAGTTTAAATGTAGCATTGTTTGCATTCCTTCTGAAGAAAATTCAATAAATTCTATAAGTGTTTCTTTAAAACTAGAAGGTTCAATTTTGGCATCATTAATCCAGGCATTTTTTGGATTTATGGTAATATTAATGTTGTTGTACTTTATATAATTAGAGCTATGCTTTTTAATATAATATTTTGATAATATGCTATCTGGTTTATAAATAACATCATCAAATTCTATAAATGATAGTTTTTTAGAGGAAGTATCTGAATAACTAAAATAATTGTGCATACCTTCTTTTGAATGAAAAGAATTGGCATGTTTATATCGTAAATCTATAAGTGAGGGAACTATTGCCTTTAAAGGTAGTTTTTTATCAATATTAAATATCCAGTGGGTTGTGCTAATGGTGTTCTTTCGATTAACTTCAGCTATGGTGTCACTATTTTTCACTTCAAAAAAAAGCCAAACCTGTGAGTGATTCTGAATTTCCTGAATTCCAGATGCAGCTATGGTTGGGATATTAATTTCCTTTTTTGAACAGCCTAGTATAAAAAAAGGAATTATTAGAAGTAGTATGTTTTTCATTAATTATTATTTAGTAATTCAACAATTTTTACAGCCTCTATTGCTTCTTTTACATCATGAACTCGAAGAATGTTGGCTCCGTTAAGAAGTGCAATGGTATTTGCTGTTGTGGTTGCGTTAAGAGCTTCGTTTTGTGTGATTTCTAGAGGTTTAAACAACATTGATTTTCTTGAAAGTCCAACAAGTGTTGGCACATTTAAATTTTTAAATAAACCTAATTGTTTCAATAACTCGTAATTTTGTTCTATAGTTTTTCCAAATCCAAAACCTACATCGGTAATGACATCATTTACGCCTAAGCTTAATAATTCTTTTATTTTATTTGAAAAATAATATAGAATATCAGTAACAACATTGTTATAATTGGGATTCTTTTGCATGTTTTGAGGTGTTCCCTGCATATGCATCATAATATAAGGAACCTTCAATTTTGCAACAATACTAAACATGTTTTTATCCATGCTTCCTGAAGAAATATCATTTATAATACAAGCTCCATTGTGTATGCATTTTTCAGCAATTGAAGATCTAAATGTATCTGCAGATATTAAAATGTTAGGGAACTCTTTAATTAGTAATTTTATAACAGGTAAAATACGATTCAATTCTTCTTCTTCCGAAATATGTTTAGCGCCAGGTCTTGAGGAATAAGCGCCCACATCAATAAAAGTAGCACCATCATTCATCATTTTTTCAACTTGATTTATAATTTCAGACGGATTGTTATATTTTCCACCATCAAAAAAGGAATCGGGAGTAATATTCAAAATACCCATCACTCTTGGAGAAGTAAAATCTACTAATTTCCCGTTACAGTTAATGCTTCTCATTATTTAACAACTTTATTGATTACCGCTGATAATTTTGGAGCTTCGTAGTTAAACATTTGAGCAATTAAATCATCGATAGATTGACTTATAATAAGCATTTCTTTATTGGATTGTTTTAAATAACCTTCAGCCACCATTACATCTAATTGTTTAATTAAATAATCAAAGAAACCATTTGTGTTTAATATTCCAACTGGTTTTTGTTCAATTCCTAATTGATTTAAGGTAAGTGCTTCAAAAATTTCATCTAAAGTTCCAAAACCACCTGGAAGTGCAATATAACCATCAACTAATTTACTTATTTTAACTTTTCGTTTACTCATGGTCTTAGTAACTATCATCTCTGTGATATTTCCATGGGCAACTTCTTCATGTCTTAACAATCCCGGGATAACACCAATAACTTCTCCTTTTTTATTTAAAATAGTATCAGCTAAAATTCCCATCATGCCAATTTTTCCTCCTCCATATACCAAACCGATATTATTATCGGCAAAATGAGTTCCTAATTTAATAGCTTCATTTTTATAAATTTCGTTAAAACCAAGGCTTGAGCCACAAAATACAGCAACTTTCTTCATAAATGAATAATTGATTTTTTAATTCGTTAAATTTGTTCGAAATTTACGGAAATAATTAAAGCTACATGCAACAAACTTCAAAACAATACGACGATGTTATTCAAAATTGTCGTTCACTATATATTAATAAGTTAAAAGATTACGGAAGCGCTTGGAGGATTTTGAGATTGCCTTCATTAACAGATCAAATTTTTATAAAGGCTCAACGAATTCGTCAACTTCAGCAAAATTCAACTCGAAAAGTTGATGAGGGAGAAGTTTCAGAATTTATTGGTATTATTAATTATTCGGTAATGGCATTAATTCAATTAGAAAAAGGTGTTGTAGAACAACCTGATTTATCCAATGAGGAAGCGATTGACTTTTATGATAAACATGTAGCCGTTACAAAACAGTTAATGGAAGATAAAAACCATGATTATGGTGAGGCTTGGAGAGATATGAGGGTGAGTTCTTTAACAGATTTAATTTTACAAAAATTATTAAGAGTAAAACAAATAGAAGATAATAAGGGGAAAACAATTGTTTCGGAAGGAATAGATGCTAATTATCAAGATATGATAAATTATGCTGTTTTTGCTTTAATTCATATTAACGAAAAAGAATAAAAAATGAAAATATTGGTCCATCTTTCTAGGCTTATCGTTGCAATTACATTTATTTTTTCTGGATTTGTAAAGTTGGTAGACCCATTGGGTTCTGCATATAAGTTTCAAGAATATTTTGGAGCTGATGTTTTAAATTTGGAATTTCTAATTCCTTATGCTTTGCCTTTTTCAATAATATTGATCATTGTTGAAATTATGTTAGGTGTAATGTTGTTGATGGGTTACTTGCCTAAATTAACAACATGGAGTTTACTTGCTATTATATTGGTGTTCTTGTTTTTAACGTGGTATTCGGCGTATTATAATAAAGTTACCGATTGTGGTTGTTTTGGAGATGCTGTTAAATTATCTTCTTGGGGAACATTTTATAAAAATATTGTTTTAATAGTATTCATACTGTTATTGGTTTATAAATCTTCTATTATAAAACCGTTGTTTAGTAATTCAATTGCAAAATGGACCTCTTTTTTATCATTCTTTGTATTTCTATATATCACTTATTATGTACTTATCCATTTACCTATTATAGACTTTAGACCATATGCTGTTGGTAAAAATTTGCCTGAAGG
>Ga0193959_1000403_pt1 | contig 17284 bp, 17 predicted proteins | sample FB_2_MG_FD_140333 | JGI IMG/M metagenome (GOLD analysis project Ga0193959, IMG submission 140333) | Microbial mat bacterial communities from the Broadkill River, Lewes, Delaware, United States - FB_2_MG | ecosystem: Environmental > Aquatic > Freshwater > River > Microbial mats | place: USA... | reverse complement strand
GCAAAAAATGGAACTAAAAATATGAAAGAACTTACTTCATTTGTTCCTATTTTTTCTATACCTATGAAGTAAATTGAAGTGGCAAAAGTAGTTCCTCCTACTGAGATACACAAAATGTTAAATAAAAATATATGATCATATTTAATATGTTCAACAAAAGATAAATCAACAAAAAATATAGTAGCTAAGATAGTTGTAAATGTGTACATGTAAAAGACAAAAACTAAAGGAGAAATTGTAGTATTTTTAGAGCTAATGATAGTAAGAATTGGCCAAAATATTGAAGCCAAGATGAAGTATAAGTTGTATTTTGTAAGAAACGCTGCACTATCCATGCTCCAAACTCCAAGCATCATTAAAACACCAAAGCCTCCAAGTAAAAGTGCTAGTATATCTTTTGTCGTAATTTTTCTTCCAAAAAATAAAGCCATTAAAATAAAAGTATTGATAGGTACTAAAGTAGTTACAAATGCTCCACCAAGACCAGCTGTTCCTAATTTTGTTCCAAGAAAAAAGAATTTCATATATATGATGTTAGTTATCGCTGCTGCTAATGCAATGAGTATAGTTTTTTTATCTATTTTGAATGGTTTTTTTAAAAAAAATAAAACAGGAATCATTGTGAGAGCTGTAATACCAAATCGTAAAACAATCATTTCATATTCGTTTACATATGAGCTTATAACTTTTACATTGACCCAAGAAGCTCCCCAACCAAGCATGGCAATAAGTAATAAAATATAAAATACAGTTTTGTTTTGTGTCATATTTAGCCTTTACATGTAAAGGAGCATTGTACTCTTATTTTATATCTAATTATAGAACAAAATTGATTTTTATATAAATTTAATTCAACAATATTTTTAAGGTATAATAATATTTAAAAAAGGATACAAATTGCAATATACAGATGAAAAAAAATTGGAATCTACCAAAAAAGTAGTTTTTGTTGTTTATCTTTTGTATGCACTATCTTATCTTTTTGGGATAACATATCTTATAGGCTTGATTATCGCATATGTAAAAAAAGGAGATGCTAGTCAAGCATGGATGGAAGATCATCTAAGATGGCAAATCAATACTTTTTGGGTCACTGTAATTTTAAGTATTATAGGTGTAGCAACTCTTTTTATAGGAATCGGTTGGTTTATACTTATTGGCTCTGCGATATGGAATATATACCGTATAGTTAAGGGGTGGTTACGATATAATGATGAATTGAGTCCTTATAATTAGGACTTAGTAATTATGATATTTATGTATTAGGTTTGATGATATAGTTTTCCACAACCCAATTAGCAAAAGGTATAGAAGAGGTAAAAGCAGGACTTACCGCGTTGAGTACATGTACGCTTCTTTCATTTCCTTCAACTACAAAATCTTGCACTAGTTCTAGTGTTTGCGTATCAAGAAGTTGTGCTCTGATCCCAGGAGTACTCCATGAGTCATAGCCATCGTGGTCCATATCTTTTGTTAGTATTTTGGCAAGATTTATGAGGTGTGATTTTATATATTTTTTAACTTCACTATAGGCTAATGATCTAAAACCAAAGGCATTTGTTAAAAAGAGTTTTGCTTCATAATAGAGTATTTGAACCATCTCATCAAGTTTAAAATTATCAAACCCTTTATAATTTTCTCTCCAAAAAGCGGGGATTGCTGTTGGTCCTATCTTTGCCTCGTCTTTTACTGTTAGAGTGTAGTGAACACCTAAGAAAGGATTTGCTAGATTTGGAACAGGATAGACATTTGTATGCAGTCTGCTTAGATTGTTTTTATCTTTGAGATAAATCCCTTTAAATGGAATAATGACAAAGTTTTTAGCAAAGCCATACTCTTTTGCTATCTTATCAGCATAAAGCCCAGCACAGTTGATGACTTTTTTACATGTAATGCTTCCTTGGCTAGTTAAAACTTCTGTTTCACTGATGCGTTTTTTATATGCCGTATTGGTGAGTATTGTTACACCCATCTCTTGTATAACTTTTCCAAACTCTAAAGTGAGCTCTTTAGGGTCAACTGTTGCTGTTGTTGGTGAGAAAAGGGCTTTTTGATAAGTTTTTATATTTGGGTATTTTTCGTTTAGTTCATCTCCACTCATCCAGTGAAGTTCAACTCCATTGTTGTCACCTCGTTTTTTTAGCTCTTTTAATCCTTCTAGTTCTTCTTCATTTGTTGCTATGACTACTTTAGCGCATTTGTTTATTTTGAGATTTCTTTTTTCGCAAAACTCATGAAGTGCTTTGTTCCCATCTTTTGTAAATTTAGCTTTTAAAGAATCAGCAGAGTAATAAAAACCAGCATGTAAAACACCAGAATTTCGTCCACTACTGTGCATAGCAAGCTCAGGTTCTTTGTCAATGAGGACTATTTTGCTATTAGTTTCTTTTTCTTTTAAAGTTTTTGCTATATTTAAACCTATAATACCCCCACCTATAACTAAATAATCATACATTAATAACCCAATTCTTCATTAATTAAGATTATAGTAGTTCTTCCTTTTTCATCACCATTTATATAAGTAAATTTATTTGCTATGTTATCATCATTATATTTAGGCTCTTTGCCCATTTCTATGGCTTTAGAATTCATTCTATCTATATTCTTTTTAGCAGCAACATTTTTTATACGGGCAAAACCTTCTTCAAGATTGTTAACTATTTTATTTTTGCCTACAAACAGTAAAATTTTTTTTGGACCAAATATTTGAGCAGCAACTCTATTGCCACTCCCATCAGCATTTACAAGCTCTCCATTTTTAGTGATAGCATTACACCCAGTGATGTACAAGTCACTTAAAATGCCTTCTCTTCTTCTTCTTAAGTTTTCAGCCATATCAATACCAGCTTCATATTGATTGAACAAAGTGATATTTTCTTTTTTAGTTACATAGTCTAAAAGACCTATCTGGGCAACTGTAGTAGAACCACCCATGCCTATTCTAAGTCCATCTTTAATATAGCTTTTTGCTAGTTCAAAAGCTTCTTCTTTTATATTTACTTCTATGACTTCAAAGCCATTTTTTTCTAAATTTTTTATTGTGTTTTGCATTTTTTCACCCTTGCTATTTTGTGAAATGTCATTATACTGATAAACAATACTATACCGACAATATGTACATTTGGTATTAATTCGTAATAACTCTCCATATTGAATAAAGAATCTTGTGATAGTAACAAAAGACTACTTAAAGCAAATAATAAACGCTCCCAAATATATAGTTTTCTATCCCAAAAACCTTCAACCATAATAGTAAAAGCCATCAATCCAACCATACCAAATCCAAAAACTTCAAATCTATTTATCCACTCTCCGACAACAAGTGGAGAAAAGGCAAAAAGAAGAGGAACAATATAGAGTCCTTTTCCAAGTATCCACGATTGAACACCAGTTTTCATAGGAGGAGTTCCTGCAATTGCTGCTGCAGCAAATGCAGCAAGACAGACTGGAGGAGTTAGATTTGAATCTTGCGATAACCAAAATATAATTAAATGAGCGGCTAAAAGATATTTTGTTGCTTCAGGAATTTCAATACCTGCATTAACAAGTGCAGCAATTTCTGGCGAGAGCATGAGTCCTACAAGAGCTGGTGCACAAAGAACCGCTAGAACAACATAAGAAGCTGTCACAGGAAGTCCCATTCCTAAAACAAGTGAAGCAATTGCTACAAGTATAAAGGCAATGATAAGCTGATTTTGTGACCACTCCATGATAAGTTGTGAAAATGTTATACCTATTCCTGAGATGTTAATTGTCCCAACAATGATACCAACTCCAACGAGTAGCACACCAGTAACAACCATGTTTTGAGATCCAAGTGCAAGTGCTTCAAAGATTTGTTTTATACCCATTCTTTTATGCTTTGTAAGGTAGGAAGCTCCGATTATTGTAAGTATAGAGATACCTGCTGCATAAGTAGGTGAAAAACCATAAATTAAAAGTCCTATTAAAGTAGAGAGCGGAATTAAAAAGTGAAATCCTTCTCTCAAAATTGGAAACATTTTGACACTTTCACCTTCTACTTTTAAGTCGTATTTTTTAGCATGTATATGTATGTAAAAGCCAATTGAAGCAAAATATAAAATTGCTGGTAAGATAGATACTAAGATAATGGTTACAAAAGGTATTTGGGTCATTTGTGCCATGATAAAAGCACCAGCACCCATAATAGGAGGCATGATTTGTCCACCAGTTGAAGCTGCTGTTTCAACTCCTGCTGCAAAGATAGGCTTGAAGCCATTTTTTTTCATCATAGGAATCGTGATTGAGCCCGTTGATACTGTGTTTGCAACTGCACTTCCTGAGATAGTTCCCATAAGAGCTGAACTAAATACAGCAACATGACCAGCACCTCCACGAAATCTTGAAGTAAGTCCACGGGAGAGATCTACTATGAAATCTCCAGCACCACTTTTCAGTAAAAAAGCAGCAAATAAAATAAACATAAATACATAAGTTGAAGAGATTGTAGCAATTGAGCCAAATAATCCTTCTCCTGTAAAGTACATTCTATAAAAAAATCTGTCAGGAGTCATACCTCCAAAGGCAAAAACACCGCTTAACATTTTTCCATAATAAAGAATATATCCAATCGAAATAACCATAATAAAAGGGATAATAAGTCCAGTAGTTCTTCTTGTTATCTCGATTGATAAGATTACTGTAAATACAGCAACATTCATGTCCCAAAATCTCATATGCCCATTTGCTACTTGATAAAGTGATTCTTCAAAAGCCATGAGATAGAAAAATGGTATTAACGCAAGAACAGCTAGAATTGTGTCTGTAAGAGATACAAAATCATCTGATGAAAATTTTGAAGCTTTATATGATAAAAAACCAAGACTTGCTAAAAATGAGAAGTGTGCCGCATTGAACCAAAGATCGCTTAATCCCCCTTGTATGTTGATATAAAAGTGGAAAATAGAGATGAAGATAGCATAAATAAAAGTAAATTTTTTCACTTTTTCTTTACTGAATTTTAACATAAAACCTGTCCTTTACATATAGCTTATATCTACTTTACATGTAAAGTAGATATAAGCCACCCACAATTGTGGGTGGAGGTATTATTTATCTAATAGTCTTGCAGGGATTTTTACACCTTGTTCCATATAGTACTTTGCAGCACCTGGGTGAAGAGGCATAGGTAGACCATCAATTGCTTTTTGAACACTCATAGCTTTTGTTGCTTTGTGAACTGTGTTTAAGAAAGGAAGATTTTCATACATAGTTTTCGTTAAAAGATAAACAGTCTCTTCTGGAGTATCTTTTGATACAACAAGTAGATTTGGTTGTGCTATTGTGTTTATATCTTTCACTTGTCCAGGGTATGTCCCTTTTGGAATTACAAATCTTGTCCATACAGGATATGCTTTATCTATATTTGTAATATCTGCATCAGTAAACTCAAGGTGCTGGATTTTGTCTGCTCCAATTGTTGCGTATGCATTTGTGATAGCACTTGTTGGTGTACCTGATGGGATATTCATACCTAATATTTTACCATCTTGCATTGCAGTTGAGCTTGGAGAATAACCCAGGTATTGTAAATCCATTTTTGAATAATCAATATCTAGTGCACCTAAAATGGTTTCTCCAGAAACACGAGAACCAGAGTTTCTAGCAGTGATAGAGAATTTTTTACCATAAAGATTTTTCATATCCATGATATTTCCAGTTTTTGCTACATCTTTATATACTACAAATTGTTCAACATTTTGCCATAGCATTGAAACTGAACGAAGGTTTTTTCTTGGCTTCCCATCATATTTTGCTTTTCCTTGCCATGCCATAGAACCAAAGAGACCTTGCAGAATCGCAAAATCAACTTCACCTTTATCTATCATGTCAATATTTTCACCACTACCTGCACTTGTAATAGCTGAAAAAGTCATTTTACTAGTTTTCGCTAGTTTTAAACTTGCAATCGTTGCAATTCCTACCCCAACTGGATAAAAAGTTCCACCTGTGCTAGCTGTTGCTATGATGTATTTTTTCTCTTTAGCTGCAGCATTTACGCCTGTAATAAGAGCAGCTGATAAAGCTGAAGTAACTAAAACTTTTTTTAGTAGACTAGATGTTTTCATATAAACTCCTTATGTTATGTTTATATACACTATATCTTAAGTTTCAAAAAAGTTTCAAAAAAGTAATATAAATTATTAATCTTTTTTACCAAATGTTACATTTTTACTCTATTATATATCCTTGTCCTTTTCTTGATAAGATAAAATCTTTGACTTTGATTTTATCTTTGAGTCTTTTCATCACAGTTCTAAATGTTGCATCAAGGGCATCCAAGTTTCCCCAAATTGCTAATTTAAATGTGTCTAAATCTGTAATTGTTCCCCTGTTTTGCATTAAAATAGTAAGAACTTGACTCTCTTTTTTAGATAATTTCACGAGTGTAGAATTTTCATAAAGTAAATTTGTGTGTTGGTTATATGTGTAAACAGAGTTTATTTGTAAGATACCTTCATCTCTTTTTTTTTCTTCAAGTACTTCATCTTTAGCTTTTATGAGTAATTTCATTATATTATCTACATTTAGGGGTTTAACAAAGTATGCTAGTACTTTTAAATCTATTGATTTAAGAAGTTTTTCTTCATCTTTGTATGCAGATACAATAATAAATTTTTGGTTTGGATTGATTGAATAAATATTTTCAAGCATTTTTATACCATTCATATTTGGCATTTTTATGTCAGTTATCACTAAATCAAACTTCTCTTTTTTATTTGTCCCTTGTTGATAGATTTTTAAACCTTCTAATCCATCTTTCGCAACTACAACTTCATCAAAAATCGTATTGAGATAAAAACTAAGTATCTCTCTTGCAACAGATTCATCTTCTGCAAGTAGTACTTTTGTGAAAAATTGTGACATTATTTATATCCTAAATCAAGATATAGCATTATAGCAAAAAGATTCAAAGTAACAAATAAATGACATATTAGTGACACTAATTAATTTATTGCTTTCAATGTTATTTTAGTGTAAAATATCGATCTCAATATAAAGGATTACATAAATGAGTATTAGCGTAAAAGGCGATGAGGTAACATTTAGTGAAGATATTTTTATTGTTTCTAAGACAGATATAAAAGGAAATATTACATATTGTAATGATACATTCATAAATATATGTGAATATAAAGAAAATGAACTCATAGGAAAACCTCACAATATCATAAGGCACAAAGACATGCCAAGAGCTGTGTTTAAACTTTTATGGGACAAAATACAAGCTGGAGAAGAAATATTTGCTTATGTTAAAAACTTAACAAAATCCGGGAAGTACTATTGGGTTCATGCTTTTGTAACACCGACTTTTGATATAAAGACAAATAAAATTGTAGGTTATCACTCTGTAAGGCGTTCACCAAATCCAGAGGCAGTTAAAATTATAGAAGGTGTTTATAGAAAAATGCTACAAGAAGAACGAAGTGGGGGCATGGATGCATCAGCAAAAGTTCTCAATGACACATTATTATCTTTAGGAGTAACTTATGAACAATTCATACTCTCATACGAATAAAATATCTTCTCTTTCGAAACTTCAACATGCGAATATACTCTCTTTAAGCGTTTTTGCAATTGCCTTTGCATTAGAGGTTTATAATAATGGGTTTCATTGGATACAAATACTAAATTTTGTAAACTTTGGGCTTGGATGGTTTATGTTTATTAATATACGAAAAGTTCAGTCTACAATTACAGCAGTGGCAAATATCGTTAAAGAGAGTGAGCATGGAAAATTAAATGGGCGAATTGTAGGTGTAGAAGATGGTGGGGAGCTGAAAACTCTTTGTTCAAATATGAACTCTTTGTTGGATAATTTTGAGCTTGTCACAAAAGAGATGAAATCAACTATTATTGCTGCTTCAAATGAAAATTTTGATAGAAAAATTTTGACAAAAGGTATGCATGGAGATTTTAAAGATCAAGTAAAGATAGCAAACAATGCAGTAGAATCCATGAAAAAAACGCATGAATTTATAACAAGAAATACTCTCAATGCAAAATTAGCTGAGATAAGTGGTTCTTCGGACGATTTTTCAGCTGTCCAAAATGACTTGAATGCTATTGTAGAAAAACTTAAAATTATGGCAGTAGAATCAGAAAGCTCAACAAAAGATGCTAAAGGAAGCTATGATAATATAGAAGTAACAATTCAAAAGATGAATTCTCTTATAGATATCGTAAACGAAAATGAGAGTAGTATGAGTGTTCTTTCTCAAAGAAGTGAAGAGATTGCAAATGTAATTGGGATTATTAATGACATTGCAGATCAAACTAATTTATTGGCATTAAATGCAGCTATAGAAGCGGCAAGAGCAGGTGAGCATGGACGAGGATTTGCTGTAGTGGCTGAAGAAGTAAGAAAACTAGCAGAAACTACTCAAAAAGCAACTTCTGAGATAAGTATGTCAATCAATATGCTTCAAGAAGAGACTTTAGGTATTTCAAAAAGTGCTACAAAAATGAAAGAGGATGCTGATGCTTCAAGTCAAACTATGGGAACGCTCGGAACAACTTTTGAAACTTTAGTAGAGCAATCACATCAATCAACTCAAAACATTAATGAAATTCAGTCAACAGTCTTTATCACTCTAGCGAAGATTGATCATGCTATCTATAAAGCTGATGCATATAGTACAGTTTATGCAGGTAATATACATAAGAAGTTTAGTGATGAGACTACATGTAGAACAGGAAAATGGTATTTAGCTGATGGTAAAAAACTATTTGGAGACACAAAAAGTTATGGTGAGTTTGCTAAACCACATAAAAAGTTGCATGATGATGTTATTTCTAGTATAAATATTCTTGAAAATACAACAACGAATTTACTTGCTGAGAGGGATGTTTTAATTTCTAATTTTACTTCAATGGAAGAAGAGAGTAAAAAGTTATTTGATACTTTAAGTGCTATGCTTGAAGAATCACTCAATAAGCATAGATAAGTTAAAAAGAGGGCATATATTGTCCTCTTAAATTGTTATATTAAATTGCATTCCCTCTTTGATATTGTGAGCAGTGATAGTTCCATTCATACTCGTTTCAATGATTGTTTTAGTCATATAAAGTCCTATACCAGTTCCTTTGTCTTCAAACTTTGTTGTAAAATATGGTTCAAACATTCTCTCTAAAATTTCTAAAGAAGAATTACCTCCGTTATTGAAAATATGTATCAATGTTTTTTGATTTTTCTTTAATACGGTGATGTCTATTTCCCCTTTTAGCTTTTGATTTTTGATTTTTTCACTTCTAATGGCATCTTTTGCATTTGTTAATATATTAAGGATAGCTTGTTTAAATTCATTTTTATAACCATTGATATAAGCAGGATCACCTGTTATATTTATTGTAATATCATTCTTTCTAATTTGACCTTTAATGATATCTATAGTTGCATCAATCGCTTTTTTAACTTCAAATGTAGATCTGCTTTTTGAAGGTTTATAAAAGTTTCTAAAGTCATCAATCGTTTCTGACATATATGTTATTTGCTCCTTAGCTCTATCTATGTATGCATCGAGCATATTCTCTTGAAACTGCTTATTTTTTACATTATCTCTAATAAAATGAATAATAAGTGAAATATTGTTAAGTGGTTGTCTCCATTGGTGAGCTATTGCCCCTATCATTTCTCCCATGGATGCAAGTTTATTTTGTTGTATGAGAAGCCGCTGGCTCGCTTCATTTTTAGCTATTTCATCTTTAACTAACATTTTTAAGTGTTTTGTAGCCTCTTTTTTTTCATCTATATCCATCGTCATCATTAAGAGTCTTTTTCTTTTTTTCTCATGGTTATCGAAAACTCTTCCACGAGCTAAGATCCACTTGTAGGAGCCTTGCTTTGTTTTTAGTCTATATTCACAGATGAGGTGTTCTTCTTGGTTTGATTGTATATACTCATGAATGGTTTTTTCAATTTTATCTTTATCTTTTTCATGAAGAAGTTCTAGCCACTCTTTATAAGAAGATATTTCACCAGCCTTATAACCTAGCATATCTAACCATTTTTTTGAGAAAAAGGTAATACCTGTTTCAAGGTTGGTATCCCATAAGCCGTCATTTGACGCGATTACAGCCAACTCATACCGTTGTTTGAGTCTTTTTAATTGTCTATTTTTATTCTCAAATCTTCTGTTATATGATGCAAATATTCCTTTTATAAATGATGAAAAAAGAGTTGAAAAAGCCATGAGCAAAAATACAAACATGATAATAATAAATATATTGAAATTGCGTTTTTTGATGTAATCAAGGTTAATTTCTTCTATTTTATCTTGTACAAAATCAGACTTTTGCGTTATTCCTATTGTGATTGCTTGTTTTGAAAAACTATGAAATATCTTATTTTCATTCTTTATGTTTACTGCAATAGTCCACTTCTTTTTACCATCCACATTAAAAGCATTTCTTTTTGATTTGTTATATAGCCAGAAATAATAATTTTTTAAATCATTTTTGTTTTCTCTAATAGAATTTAAAAAAGCATTCTCTATAAGTTTTTCTTGGTAACCCACAGAAGAAAAAGCTCCAATAAAATACTTTTCATCAAAACTTTTTTCTATATAGCTCAGTTGAATAGTTTGTCTTGCATCATCTTTCCATGAAAAAGATGAACTTTGGCCTTGTGAAAAGAGATATAAAAGGGTTAGCTTCATGTAAGCTGGGTCATTTGCTTGATTAAATATAAGTCTTTCTAGATTTTGAATTATACTGTGCCCATGTAAGGTATTTAAATTGTGATCAAATAAAAGAAATTTGATATCTTTTTTAGACTCAATATCTTTTATGTATGTATCTATGAGAGTTTTTGTGCTGGAAATATTTACTTGCAGACCCTTTAGAATATAGACATTTTTTTTTAACTCTTGTTCAGTGTTTTGCAAGTAAGTGTTTATTTTAAGATTAAGTGAATTTATATAATCACTCAGTAATTTTTGTTTTATATATTTTTGCTGTTCTTTTACAAGTTTTATATCATGACTTCTTTGATATTCTGCAATAAAAAAAGAGATAACAACGAGTAAAGAAGCTAGTAAAAAAAGAAAAATTTGAGGTATATAAGTGAGTAATTTCCCTATGTCATTATTACTATATATCTTTTTGGACATACAATACCTTTATTTTTTAAGGTTATTGTAGCATATTATTTAAGTGCTTTTATAGTACAATTACTAAAAAACTTAGGACCGTTATGCGTTGTGAAAAGATGAGCTCATTTATAGTTATGGATATAGTAAGAGATGCAAAAGAGTATAGTGATAGCATACACTTTGAGATAGGACAACCAGATCTTGCACCATCACCACTTGTAAAAGAGGCTCTACATGTAGCGATTGATGAAGATAGATTTTCATATACAGAAAGCCATGGTTTATATGAGCTTAGAGAGTTAATTGCAAAGCATTATAAGGAAACTTATGGTGCCTCAGTCATGCCTTCTCAAATATTTCTAACACCAGGAACGAGTGGGGCTTTTTTAATCGCTTATGGTTTGACTTTGAAACACTCTTCATAACTAGGTCTTTCTGATCCATCATATCCTTGTTATAAAAATTTTGCACATCTTCTTGATATTGAACCAGTTTTTATGCCTATTGGCAAAGAAGATGATTTTGAGTTACATGTAAAAGATTTACAAGAACATAAACTTGATGCCGTACAGATTTCATCACCTGCAAATCCTACAGGTAATATCTATAAAAGTGAAAATCTAAAAGAGATTATTAAGTATTGTGATAGTCAAAATGTAGCATTTATATCTGATGAACTTTATCATGGACTTACCTATGAAAAAGAAGCAAGTAGTGCTTTAGAGTATAGTAAAAATGCATATGTTATTAATGGATTTTCAAAGTATTATTGTATGCCAGGAAATCGTTTAGGCTGGATAATAGTTCCGCAAGAAAAAATCAAAAAAGCAGAAAAAATAGCGCAAAATCTTTTTATATCTGCACCAACTTTGAGTCAATATGGCGCATTGAAAGCTTTTGATAAAGAGTATTTGGCTGAAGTAAAAGAAGAGTTTAAAAAAAGAAGGGATTATCTTTTTGCTGAGCTGAGTGATATTTTTGAAATAGATGTAAAACCAGAGGGAGCCTTTTATATTTGGGCTAATGTTTCAAAGTATACAGATGATAGTTTTGAGTTTGCAAGGGAGCTTTTAGAAAAAACCCATGTGGCTACAACTCCAGGTGTTGATTTTGGTTCTAATAAAACAGAGCAATATCTTAGATTTGCTTATACAAGAGAAATTTCCCATATGAAAGAGGGGATAGAACGACTTAAAAGGTATTTAGGAAAAGCGCAATCATAATGGGAATCGTAATTATTGATATAAAAGTGCTCAAAACTAATGCTAACGATGCTTTTTCAGGATGAACTTTTAAAAGGGAGGCAACTACAATTGTATTTTCTGTCATTGAGACTATAGAAAATATAAATATGACTTTATATAAATTAGGTGAGAAAAAATGTAACACCGTAGAATTAATCCATATAATAAAAAGAGTACAAAGAGGGAAGTTTTATAACTTTAACGAGACTTTGGCTAATATTGTGGTGCCCCTTTGCTACAACAAAAAAACAACCGTACTTTCATAAAATAGTGAAACAAGAACTGTAAATATGTATATATTAGCTAGATTTTCATCCAAAAGCATTATTGCAAGAGGCATTCTAAAGTAACCTGTATTGCCTATTTCTGCTGAAAAAGCAAGTATATTTTTTTATGTTGTCATGAAAAAAATTGCTACTAATTCTTAAAGAGAGTAAAGATACTGTGCTGCTAAGTAAAAAAAGTACGATTGGTAAAAAAGCTACTGCAAAATTAAGATCAACCTTGTAAGAAGCGACGATTGTTACATAAAGTGGCAGAATCTTGAATCCCAAAGAAGTAGCAAGTTCAAGCATTTTATGTCTCCAATTTTTAACTTTTATATTGTATTCTACCCATTTATTTAAAAATATTACTTTATTTAGAAATAATTAGAGTTTTTATGCTATAATATTTACCTAGAAATTCCTTTGTATCGTTAAAGCATTTTTTGTTGTGATTTCATTGGTTTTAAAATTTAAGGAGAAAGTAAATGAATATTTACGTAGGTAATATTTCTTATGGTACAGATGATAGAAGACTATCAGAACTATTTTCAGAATTCGGTGAAGTTGCAAGTGCAAGAGTTATAAATGATAGAGAAACAGGAAGATCTAAAGGTTTTGCTTTTGTTGAAATGAGTGATGATACTGCTGCAGCTGCAGCAATTGAAGCACTAAATGAAAAAGAGATAGATGGAAGAACTTTAAGAGTTAATGAAGCTAGACCAAGAGAAGAGCGTCCAAGACGTGATTCAAGATACTAATAATTAATTATAAGTAACTAATAACCAAGGGGGAAGTAAGCTTGACTTGCTTCCCCCTTTTTTTATGTCTAACGAGTTAATGAAAAGCCAAAACCTATTTTGTTTACTTTTTCATTATAATCTACTAAACTTTCGCCATAGCCACTAAAAACTTGTATATATCCATAAACATCATTTAATCCAAAGATAGGGAATGTCCAGTCGAGTTGAACGGATTTTTCTCTAATAATTGATGAAACTAGATGTTTTTTATAGGGATAGCTGATAGTTATATCTCCATATCCTAAATAATCTAATATATCAGGATTGTCATCACCATTAAAATCTGTAGGACTTGTTTTTTCATCTTCTTTAAATCTATACCAGATTCTTGGTTGAAAGAATATACCATGATATTGAAAAATGCCACTTGCATAAATTCTATTCCATGATCTTGATTGTGAGAGTCGTCCATTGGACTGATGCACTATCCCAACTCTATATAATTTTAAAGGACTTTGTGTGCTTTCAAAAGGAAAATCAATAAACATTTCAGGTTCATAATTAGTCTCTCTAAAAGGGGATGAATCAGCAGTTGTTTGCCACCAAGAAGTTTGAGTGTATCCTAAGTATAATCGTTCATTTAAGCCAAATAGATTTTCAGATAATTTCTTTTTTAAACTTATTTGAAATTTTGTTTCAACTTTTTTTCTGTTTGAATGACTATCATGGTTTGTATGATTTTTACTATCGTAAGTTAGTGGTAAAAGGTAATTCATACGATAAGCTTCAATATCAAATGCGGAATATATTATCTGTTCTACTGTTTCATCTGTTTTTTTATCTTCATAGCTCTCGATAGAGTTGTTCCCATAAGTTAGAATTTTTTGATCTTTTTCAGTCTTTTTCATGGGCTCTGATAAAATTAGAGCTGCTTTTTTGTACTGCTCCATTGCTTTTTTGATGTTTCCATCTTTTTCATATGATTTTGCTAAATTTAAAGCTTGTGTTGCTTCGTTTGCAAACAATATTGCACTTAATAATGGTATAATCACAATTATTAATTTTTTATTCAATATAACTCCTTTATATAGGAGTATTTTAGCAGATTTGGAGTGTTTATGCAAAAAGGAAATCTATTTGGGGTTTTTGCAATATTACTTTGGTCAACTCTTGCGAGTTTGGGTGTAATGGCAGACAAAATACCACCTTTTCAACTTAATGCTATGGCATTTTTTGTAGCGTTTATAATAGGATCTTTTCTATGGAAAAAACAAGGAAAAGGTATAGTTATTCATTTGAAATGGCCATTAAAAGTATGGTTAGTAGGTGTTATTGGTCTCTTTGGATACCATTTTTTTTATTTCTCAGGAATTCAAAATGCACCTGCAATTGAAGCAAATCTTATTAACTATCTTTGGCCACTTCTCATTGTGTTGTTTAGCTCTTTTTTACCAAATGAAAAGTTGAGATGGTTTCATATGGTTGGGGTTATTTTAGGTCTTATAGGAGTCTTTTTCTTGGTAAGTAAAGATGGTGGTTTTAACTTTGATCTTCAATATATAGAAGGATATTTTTATGCTTTTTTAGCTGCTATTACTTGGGGTTCATACTCTGTTCTTTCAAGGCTTTTTGGGAAAGTCCCAACGAGTGCAGTTGGTGGATTCTGTGGAGTTACTTCTGTTTTATCTTTGTTTTGTCATCTTTTATTTGAAACTACAGTGACAGTTACTTTTAATGAACTCCTAGTTGTTATTGCTATTGGTTTGGGACCTGTTGGTGGAGCATTTTATGTCTGGGATTATGCTGTAAAACATGGAGATATACAACTTTTAGGTACACTTGCATATGCTATACCTTTGTTATCAACTTTTTTACTTGTTTTACTTGGATTATCAGAGCCGAGCCCAATTATTTGGATAGCATGCTTTTTTATAGTTTTAGGTTCACTTATATCTTCATTAGAACACTTTAAAAAGTTATATAGTAGAATAGCGAAAAAGGAATTGTCATGAAATTATTAAAGTTCTTATTAGCTACTGTATTCATCTCGATTTTATTTGTGGGGTGCTTATCAAAAACAACAAGTATTTATGATGTTGATATCAAAAAAGGCAAGGGCACAATTATTGTTTATAGACCGCATAATAGTATATGGAAAAATAAAAGGTTCAATATTTATATAAATGATGTATATGAAGATATGTTGATGAATAGAAGTCATCATGTTTTTTATAAAAATCCAGGAAAGTATGAAATAGAACTAAGAGAAGATATAGAATTAGAGCCTGAAAGTTACAAAGTTGAAGTGCAACTGAACGAGGGAAAAGTCAAATATATAAAACTTGGAACAAATTCTATTGAAGACCACTTAAAGTTAAAAAGTGTTAGAAAAGCTATTGCAATTGGTGATGAATGGAGCAAAAAACGGTACTAGGAAACCCTAGTACTCGTAATCTACTACCTTTGTAATAGTATTTTTTGATTTTAAAAATTTTATAACTTCTACATGTATAGGGTCTACAGCATAAGCTTGTAAATCTTCTTTTGTTTCAAAGTCAGTAATTAAAGACAAGTCGTAAGCTCTCTCTTCTTTTGAAAAATTAATACCGACTTCTATATACTTTAAAACATCAATCTTCCCTTTTAAAGACATGATTTTATTTTTAAAAACTTGTTTATTTTCCATAGAATTATCTTCTAATTTTAAAAATACAATATGTTTTATCATTCTATTCCTTTTTAGCATTATTATAACTCGAATGCTATAAAATATAGATGATATATTGATTATTAAAGTGGTTTAACTTAATTTTTTACTTTTTTTTATTACAATAGCAATACAAAAAAATTAGGAGACTGCATGAAATTAACAAAAATTTTGATAGCGTCATCTTTAGCGATGATTTTAGCTTCAAATATGGTGGCAGAAAGTAAGAAAGTTTATAAGCTAAAATTAGCGAGTTCGTGGAAAAAAACTATACCTATTTTAGGGCAAGCACCTGATGAGTTAAAAGAGCTGGTTGAAACGATGTCAAATGGCAGATTAAAGTTGCGTATAGACGACCCTGCGAAACATAAAGCAGGTTTAGCTGTAATGGATTTAGTAAAAGCAAAGCAGTATGATATCGGATATACTGTATCTTACTATTATAAAGGAAAAGATTTTAAACTTATACTTTTTACAACAGTACCTTTTGGAATGCTTCCTGATGAGCAACATGCATGGTATGAGTATGGTGGAGGGAAAGAGTTAGCAAAAAAAGTATATGATCAACATGGTCTACTCACTTTCCCTGGTGGAAACACTGGTATGCAAATGGGTGGTTGGTTTAGAAAAGAGATAAACTCTTTAGCTGATTTACAAGGCATCAAAATAAGAATTCCTGGCATGGGTGGCGAAGTTATGTCAAAAGTAGGTGCATTAGCATTGACAGTACCTCTAGGAGAGCTTTATACTTCATTAGAAATGGGAACAATCGATGCTGTTGAGTGGATTAGTCCATCTTTTGATATGAATATGGGATTTCAAAAAATTGCAAAATACTACTATACAGGTTGGCAAGAGCCTGCTAGTGAGACTCAATTTATCATAAACAAAAAGTCATATGCTAAATTGCCTAAAGATTTACAGGTTATCTTAGAAACTGCGATAAGTAGGGTTGCAACAAATCTTATGACTAAATCTGTTTATAGAAATGCTATAGCATGGGAAAAAATTAAAACTGAGCATCCAGATGTTAAAGTAAGAAGTTTTCCAAAAGATGTTATGCAAGCACTTTCAAAAGCAAATGATGAAATCTTAGATGAGCAAGCTGCTAAAGATCCAATGCTTAAAGAGATTTTAGACTCTCAAAGAGCATTTTTAAAACAAGTAAGAGCTTGGACAAAAATGGGTGATTACTCATATATTAACAACACTT
>Ga0193959_1000402_pt1 | contig 17316 bp, 16 predicted proteins | sample FB_2_MG_FD_140333 | JGI IMG/M metagenome (GOLD analysis project Ga0193959, IMG submission 140333) | Microbial mat bacterial communities from the Broadkill River, Lewes, Delaware, United States - FB_2_MG | ecosystem: Environmental > Aquatic > Freshwater > River > Microbial mats | place: USA... | reverse complement strand
CTGGGGCGAATCTATTCGCTGGCAGTGGATGACCGCCTGCGCGGACAGGGGCTGGCGCGGCGGTTAATGGAGGCTGCTGAGGCGGCAGCACTGGAGCAGGACTGCCTGGCGTTGCGGCTGGAAGTTCGCACCGACAACGAAGCGGCCATTCGACTCTACCGTGCTCTGGGCTATCGTCAGTTCGGCTTTTACGATGACTATTACGAGGACCATGCGCCGGCGCTGCGGTTCCAGAAACGTATTCTGGCGCTGCGGACACGCATTCCCGGCAGAGTGCCCTGGTATGGCCAGACACTGCCGTTTACCTGTGGTCCGGCGTCCCTGCTGATGGCGATGAAGGCACTGAATCCCGAGATCGAGATGGACCGCCGGCATGAATTGCAGCTTTGGCGTGAAGCAACCTCCATTTTCATGACCACCGGCCACGGCGGCTGCGGCCCGCGTGGTCTGGCTCTGGCCGCCTTCAGGCGCGGTTTCGGGGTGGAGCTGTATATCAACCGGGAGGGGCCGCTGTTCATTCACGGCGTGCGCACCGAGCTGAAAAAAGAGGTGCTGGAGCTGGTACATCAGGACTTCAAGGACCAGATAGCAGCTTGCGGTATCATCGAGCATGCCAATGAGGTCAGTTTTGAGCTGCTGGAACAGGCACTGGCGTCAGGCGCCTATGTGCTGATGTTGATCAGCTGCTGGAATCTGAGTCGTCACAAGAGCCCGCATTGGGTGGTGCTGACGGGTATCGACGATCATTACGTCTATCTGCACGACCCTGAAGTGGATGAAGATGAGGACAAGGCATTGATCGATAGCCAGAACGTGCCCATCCCGCGCAGCCGTTTCTGGCGCATGGCACGTTTTGGCAAGGAAGGCCTGCGCACGGCGGTGGTGGTGTCTGCTGTGCAAGCGAGCAAGGCAGGCCCGTGACCGAGGCCTGCCAGAGCTGAGATCAGGCGCTGAGTTTGGCCGCGATGCGGGCCACGTGTGCGCCCTGATAGTGGGCCATGGTCAGTTCCTGCTCGCTGGGGCTGCGCGAGCCGTCGCTCCCGGCAAGGGTGGCGGCGCCCAGCGGTGAGCCCCCGTGTACAGCACTGATATCGGTCATTTCCGGCAGCGCATAGGGCAGGCCCACCACGACCATGCCGTGATGGAACAGGCTGGTGTGGAACGACTGAATAGTGGTTTCGTTACCGCCACCGGTACCGGTGCTGATGAATACGCTGCCCACTTTGCCAACCAGTGCTCCCTGTGCCCAGAGACTGCCGGTTTGATCGAGGAAATTGCGCATCTGGCTGGCCATGTTGCCGAAACGGGTCGGTGTGCCGAAGATGATGGCATCGTACTCGGCCAGCTCCTTCGGATCGGCCAGCGGCGCTGACTGATTCATCTTCACGCCTGCATTGCGGGCAACCTCTTCCGGCATCAGCTCGGGTACACGTTTGATCACGACTTCGCTGCCTTCGACGGACTGGGCGCCTTCGGCAATTGCACGGGCCAGGGTTTCGACATGGCCGTAGGATGAGTAGTACAGCACGAGAATCTTGCTCACGGGTATTTCTCCTTGGGCTTATTGGCCCAGATGTTCACGTTGGTGGGGTTGGTTAAAGTCCAGCGTCGGCCCTGCAGGTACGATGCCGGTCGGGTTGATGCCGTGATGGCTGCGATAGTAATGGCCCTTGATATGCGCCATGTTGACGGTGGCGTCCACGCCGGGCCACTGGTACAGCTCGCGAACATAGGCCCAGAGGCTGGGGTAGTCGATGAGGCGTTTCAGGTTGCATTTGAAGTGGCCGTGGTAGACCGCATCAAACCGGATCAGAGTTGTAAACAGGCGCCAGTCCGCTTCGGTGACCTGGTTGCCCAGCAGATAGCGCTGCCGGCTCAGGCGCTGTTCCAGTGCGTCCAGTGCCTCGAACAGGGGGAAAACGGCCTGCTCGTAGGCGTCCTGAGTGGTCGCGAAGCCCGCCTTGTATACGCCGTTGTTGATACGGTGATAAATCTCCTCATTGAGTGTGTCGATCTCGCTGCGCAACAGCGGCGGGTAGTAATCACCGGCCTTGGCACCCAGATGATCGAACGCCGAGTTCAGCATGCGAATGATCTCGGCCGATTCGTTGTTGACGATGGTCTGACGCTGCGTGTCCCAAAGCACCGGTACGGTGACGCGGCCCGAATAGTCGGCAGCAGTTTTCTGATACAGCTGATATAGATACTCCAGCCCGTACAGCTGATCACCTTCGGCACCCGGCTCAGGGGCGAAGGTCCAGCCGTGGTCGCCCATGTAGCTGTTGACCACGGATACCGAAATCATCGACTCCAGTCCCTTGAGCGCGCTGAAAATCAGCGTGCGATGTGCCCAGGGGCAGGCCAGGGATACATACAGGTGGTAGCGTCCCGGTTCGGCCTTGAAGCCGCCGTGCCCACTGGGGCCTGCCGTACCATCGGCGGTGATCCAGTTACGGAATTGGGACTCCGAGCGAATGAAACGGCCCTGGCTGGATTCGGTGTCATACCATTGGTCGACCCAGTGGCCATCAACGAGCAAGCCCATGGTGTTCTCCTGTAATTGTACTGTCGTGAAAATCGGTTGTAGTGGCGAGTCCGTGATCAGGCTCGGCGCTGGCCCAGCAGACGGTCAAGGGACAGGGCGCCGTGAGCCATGAAAATAATACCTGCCGGGATACGCAGCGCGAGTTGAGCAAAGCTGTTGCCGGTGGTCAGCAAACGAGTGATCAGAGCAGCGTTCATGGGGTATCTCCAGCGTTATGTGTTGTTCAGATGGGTTTACTATAGATGGCAGCCAGTAGATCAAGAATGGGGGTTTATTGCGCATTTTGATCAGTTTTTTAGATGTTTAAGAGGTGGCTTAGACGGGTAGCTGCCTGAGTGTTCAGTTGTGGCGTGGGTTTAGAGGCTGTTCCCTGCTAACTTCGTCAAAAATATTTAACTGTCTATTTATCCAGTCCTTCTATCGACTTGTCCGGGTCGATCTCTTACCCTATCGGTTTTCATTCTCAGCCAACCGATGCCCATGAAGCTCTATATTGCCGAAAAACCCAGCCTTGCCCGTGCCATCGCCGCCGTATTGCCCGGCCCGCAGAAACGAGAGGAGGGCATGATCCGCTGCGGTGATGATCAGGTGGTGAGTTGGTGTATTGGTCATCTGCTGGAGCAGGTGGAGCCGGATGCGTACGACCCGGTATACAAACAGTGGCGGCTGGAGCATCTGCCGATTGTGCCGCAAGAGTGGCAGTTGCAGCCGCGCAAGGGTGTCAGCAAACAGTTGTCGGTGTTGCGCAAGCTGGTCAAGTCGGCGGATCAAATCATCCACGCCGGTGACCCGGACCGCGAAGGCCAGCTGTTGGTGGATGAAGTGATTGAATTTCTCAAGGTACCGGCGTCGAAAAAGTCGCAGGTGCAACGCTGCCTGATCTCCGATCTCAACCCGGCGGCCGTGCGGCGTGCGCTGCAGCGCCTCAAGCCAAATCAGGACTTTGTGCCGCTATCGGTATCGGCGCTGGCGCGTTCCCGCGCCGACTGGCTGTTTGGCATCAATATGACGCGGGCGTTGACGGTACAGGGCCGCAAGGCGGGGTATCAGGGTGTGCTGTCGGTAGGGCGAGTGCAGACACCGATACTGGGGTTGGTGGTGCAGCGTGACAGCGAAATCGAGGCTTTCGAACCCAAGCCCTACTATGAGGTGGACGCACATCTGCTGACCGATGGTGGCGAAAGGTTCAGTGCCCGCTGGCAGCCCAGTGAAGCCTGTGCGCGCTGGCAGGATGAGGAAGGGCGGGTACTGTCGAAAGCACTGGCGGAAAATGTGGTATCCCGGATTACCGGCCAGCCGGGCACCGTCAAGGCCGATGAACGCAAGACCGGTCAGCAGGCGGTGCCCTTGCCCTATAACCTGTCTGCACTGCAGATTGACTGTGCCAAGCGGTTCGGTCTGAACGCCCAGCAGGTACTGGATGCAGCACAGGCTCTGTATGAAAAACACAACCTGATCACCTATCCGCGTTCCGATTGCCGCTATCTGCCGGCGGAGCATTTTAGCGAAGCGGCACGGGTGACGCAGGCAATCGCCAGTACGCAGCCGGAGCTGGCAGGGGCGGTGCAGAAGGCGGATCTCGGTCTCAAGTCCAAGGCGTGGAATGACAAGAAGGTCGAGGCGCACCATGCCATCATTCCCACCAGCAAGACCATGACGGCCGAACGGCTCAGCAAGGCTGAGCTGCAGGTATACAGCCAGATTGCACGTCAGTACGTGATGCAGTTCTATCCACCCTGTCGTTACGCCGATCGTCGGGTCGAGATCGAAATCGCCGGCGGTCTGTTTCTGGCCAAGGTGCGCCAGATTCTGGAGCCGGGCTGGAAAGCCCTGTTGGGTAAGGAGGCTCAGGATGAGGCCGAAGGTCAGTTGCCGGTGCTCAAGGTTGATGAACAGCTGTTGTGTGAACGGGGTGAATTGCTGGACAAGATGACCCAGCCGCCGAAGGCGTTTTCCGATGCCAGCCTGTTGTCGGCGATGACCGGTATCGCCCGCTTCGTGCAGAATGCGGAGCTGCGCAAGGTGTTGCGTGACACCGATGGCCTGGGTACCGAGGCGACACGGGCGGGCATTATTGAACTGCTGTTCAAGCGGGGCTTTTTGCAGCGTCAGGGCAAGCAGATTCGTGCCACGGCCGCCGGCAAGGCGCTGATCGCCGCACTGCCGGAGGATCTGAGCAAACCGGATATGACGGCGCACTGGGAGTCCCAGCTGGACGCCATCAGCCGCAAGGCCTTCAACTATCAGGGCTTCATGCAGCCGCTGGAGGAGGCGTTGCCGCAATTGATCACCCGTATTCAGCCGCAGGCGCTCAGTGGCATTCCCTCGTCCAGGCCGGCCAAGGGCAAGCGACGCACAGGCAGTCGGTCGGGAGCATCCGGCAGCAAGAGCCGGTCGGGCAAGGCGCGAGCGGCGCAAGGGTGACCTGAGGTTGGGCTCGGGGTATGCTGAAGATGTTAATTAACACAATAAACGTCAGAAGGGCTGCAGATGCTGGATAAACGCAAGTTCTACATTGATGGTCAGTGGGTTAACCCGACCGAAGCGCGTGACTTTGATGTTATCGATCCTTCCACCGAAGAAGTGTGTGCCCGGATTTCACTGGGCAGCCAGACAGATACCGATGCCGCAGTCGCAGCGGCACGTCGAGCGTTCGACGGCTGGAGCCGCACCGGCCGGGACGAGCGGCTGGCGCTGCTGGAAAAACTCTACAGTCTGTACAAGGCACGTTCGGCGGAGATGGCTGAAGCGATCTGTAGCGAAATGGGTGCGCCCATTGCGCTGGCACAAACGGCCCAGTGGGGCACCGGTGCCAACCATCTGAAGAATTTTATCCGAGTGCTGAAGACGTACGAGTTTGAACATCCGCTGGGTGAGCACGCACCGGGCAATCAGATTCTGCATGAGCCGATCGGTGTCTGTGCCCTGATTACGCCCTGGAACTGGCCGATGAACCAGGTCACGCTGAAAGTGGTGGCGGCACTGGCGGCCGGCTGCACCATGGTGCTCAAGCCATCCGAGATCGCCCCGCTGTCGGCGATGCTGTTCGCGGAAATGATCGATGAAGCCGGTTTCCCGGCAGGGGTCTTCAACCTGGTCAACGGTGACGGTGTGGGTGTGGGCTCACAGCTGTCCGGTCATGATCATGTGGATATGGTGTCATTTACCGGTTCCACCCGTGCCGGCAAGGCGATTTCGGTCAATGCGGCGGACACCGTAAAACGCGTCAGTCTGGAGCTGGGCGGCAAGGGCGCCAATATCCTGTTTGCCGATGCGGATGAGAAGGCCGTGGTGCGCGGTGTACGTCACTGCTTCATGAACTCGGGCCAGTCCTGCAATGCGCCGACCCGCATGCTGGTGGAGCGCAGCATCTATGATCAGGCGGTACAGACCGCCATCGAGGTGGCGGCCAAGACCGAGGTCAATGTGGCGGCGCTGGAAGGCAAGCATATCGGCCCGGTGGTGTCTCAGGCCCAGTTTGACAAGATTCAGGGGCTGATTCAGCAGGGGATTGATGAAGGTGCGCGACTGGTCGCGGGCGGTACGGGCAAACCGGACGGGCTGGATCAGGGCTATTTCGTGCGTCCCACCGTGTTTGCGGACGTGAACAACGATATGACGATCGCGCGTGAAGAGATCTTCGGGCCGGTATTGACGATGATTCCCTTCGACAGCGAAGAGGAAGCCATCCGCATTGCCAACGACAGCCCCTATGGTCTGACGCACTATGTGCAGACACAGGACGCTGACAAGGCCAACCGGGTTGCACGTCAGCTGCGTGCCGGCATGGTGCAGATGAACGGCGAAATGCTGGGCGGTGGTGCACCCTTTGGCGGCTACAAGCAGTCCGGTAATGGCCGTGAAGGCGGCACCTGGGGGCTGGAAGAGTACCTTGAGGTCAAGGTTGTAACCGGCTGGTCTGAATCTTAAGTGCCAGGGTTCCGGTCGGCTTCAACGGTCGATCGGAGCCAGAATGTGCTGTGTCAGCGCGCGGTCCAGCTCCTCTGGCGTCAGCGGCAACGGCTGGCGTGCAACCTGTGACAGATAGGAGTGGCGCCAGCCAATCCAGCGATTGCGTCCTTCTTCCTTAGCGCGATAGAGCGCCATATCGGCAACCTTGAACAGTCGGTCCCAGGTATTGTTGAGCTGATTCAGTTCAGCGGCTGGCGTGACGATAAAGCCGATTGAACAGGTCATTTCCACGTGTCCGTTTGCAAAGAGCCGCTGTTCGGTCTGAGCTCGAATACGTTCGGCAATAACGGCCGCATCATCCACAGTAGCCAGTTCGCAGATGGCCAGAAATTCTTCTCCTCCAGAGCGCACCAGAAAGTCCTCTTCGCGACAGCAGGTCTTCAGCAACTGGGCAAACTCTCTTAGCGCCTGATCGCCGACATCGTGGCCGTGGATATCATTGATCATCTTGAAGTGATCAATATCCGCGCTCAGGATGACCAGGTAGTGGTCGGCTGCCCAGCGGCGTTCATGTTCGATGCTGTACCTCAGGAAGCGCCGGTTGCCCAGACCGGTAAGAGGATCGGTCAGACTGTCGTGTTTCAGCTGCTCGCGTTCGTTCAGAATCATTTCACGGTCCATCGACAGGCGGGCGGCCATATCCCGAAAGGCCTGCGTCAGTGTTCCCAGCTCATCTCCACGCGGTCGAATATTGAACGCGTCCAGTGAGTGCGAATGGCTGAAGTGCTCCACGGCCCGCTGCAGGTTCAAAATCGGTGCAATCAGGTAGTGCTGCAACAGCAGATAGGTCGCCAGAGCACCCAGCAGGCCCAGAATGAAAATAGTGCCCATGATGTAATAGGTCGAGACCAGTGTCTGATTCAGGAAGGGGCGTGTTTCGTGCAATTCAATGCGAACGGAGCGAGACGGGTCCCCTATCATCGGGAGCCAGATTTGGCTGATGCTGGCATTCCCGGAGGGAAACTCGATCTGGCTTGGGCCTGCTGTGCGATGGGCCAGTGCCAGTGACACGTCCAAAGACAGTACCTGCTCCAGGGCTTGTACCAGCGAGGCATCAACTAGGCGGCCAAAGTAGAGCGTACCCAATACGGGGCCTTGCCCATTCGTGCGCAGTACAGGGCTGGCCGATACCAGCAAAATCCGGCCGTTCACAGCTATCAGGCCGCGGCCGCCCTGAGCCAGAAGTCGGGGTGTTGGGCCCTGTAGCAGTTTGGCCCGGACAGGCTCGCGCATGCCGGCCAGTCGATCCGACGTCTGAAGGAACAGTGAGCGTTCGCCACGCGAGATCAGCAATACATCGACCGACAGCTGTGCCAGGGTATCGCTGGCCAGGGAGGCACTGACAAAATCTGGATTGGGGTGCTGGACATAGGTGTAGGTTTCATCCCAGTGTCCCCAGTCGATGGCAAGCTGGCTGATATGCTCAAGCTCGCGCTGGAGGGCCTCCTCGACCCGTTTGAGGTCGGCATTCAGACTATTGATCTCCAAGGACTCGACCTTGGGAATAACGACACAGTGTTCAATCAGCCCGATACCTGAACCGAGAATGCACAGTAGAAGCAACAGGCTGGTCAGCAGTTTTGCTCTGATCTTCATGGCGACTGGTCACTTTATTCATTTATGTCACTAATGTCATTATATGCCTAAATATCTTCAGGATGAAAGATGTATTTGACTGTTTTTTGTTCAGTGGGGCGGGGCCGGAAAAACGGGACAGGCACGCGGGCATAACAGCGCAGCAGGCATCAAGGCGAACCGTCGTGTTGGCAGGGCCAAGCAGGGCTGCCGGAGCGCAAAGTCCCTTGCGCACCGGCATCAGTGGTTCAGCCGGTCAGATGCACCAGCTTGTTCTGTACCCAGGGATGATCGTTCAGGCGTTCGGCCATATGATCGAGGAAGGCGCGTACACGCGGGTTCAAATTGCGGCGACTGGCATAGAGTGCGTTGATCTCCAGGGGCTCCAGCTCGTAATCACCCAGTACACGGATGATACGACCGCTATCGACCAGTTCCCCACAGAACACTTCGGGAAGGCGGCCGATGCCCATGTTCTGCAGAATCATTTCGCGCACGAAGCTCAGACTGTTGGTGCGCAGCCGTCCCCCCATGGTGATCGGTTCCTGATTGTTCCAGTTGATAAAGCGGAGGTGGTCAAAGGGCTTCAGCAGGGTGATGCACTGATGCCGGGCCAGATCGTCCGGCGTGCTGGGCAGGCCGAATTGCTCCAGATATTCCGGTGTGGCAAACAGGCCCCGGTGCAGACCGGCGACATGACGAGCGATCAGGCTGGAGTTGGGCAGGGGCCCCAGACGGAATGTCAGGTCGACGCCTTCCTCGATCAGGTCGACGGTGCGGGTGCTCAGCTCCACGTCTACTTCAATACGCGGGTAGGTATGCATGAAGCTTGAGATGACTTCATTCATCATGAACACGCCGATTTCGGTCGGCATGGTCAGGCGCAGACGACCGCGCAGTTCGGTCTTGGACGAGCTGATATCGTCCTGCACGGCCTCCAGGTCATCGACCAGGGGCTGGGCGCGTGAAAAAAGTTCTTCACCTTCTGATGTCAGCTTGAGCTTGCGCGTGGTGCGCTGAATCAGACGAATGCCCAGCACATCTTCCAGTTGGGCAATGCGGCGGCTGATCGTAGATTTCTGGACGTTCAGGCTCTCGGCTGCAGCGGTGAAACTGCCTGTTTCGACGACGCGAATAAACAGGCTCAGGTCGTTAAGGTTCATCATTACTCCAGAACAGGTCGGTAATGACCGATGTTACCGATTGGGTGTCTCTGCAAAGGCTTCGATGTGGCGGATGATCGCCAGCAACCCGTTGCCCCGGCTGGGGCTCAGGTGACGGCGGATATCCAGTTGTTCCAGAGATGCCACCAGATTCATGGTGGACACCTCGTGCGGCGTCAGGCCGTTGATCTTGCTCAGCAGTACCACCAGCAAGGCACGCAGGATACGCGCATCGGCATCGGCACGGCAGGCCAGACGACCCTGATCATCAAGCGCGGTAACCAGCCAGGCACGGGTTTCGCAGCCGGGCACCAGATAGTGTTCCTGCTTGAATTCGGCGGGCAGTCCGGGAGCAGACTGGGCCAGCGCCATCAGCGCCTGATAGCGCTGGTTCCAGTCCCTGGCCTGATAGACGGCGTCCAGTGCCGGCTGTGGTTGTGATGCTGTTGCGGGTACCGAGGTACTGATCTGGCTGCGCTCGGATTGAACCAGTTCATCCAGAGCAAGGGCCAGGCGCTCGGCTTCACCCAGAGTGTTATAAAAGGCGAAAGAGGCGCGCAGGGTACCGGGTAACCCGAGTGCGTCCATTAATGGCATGGCACAGTGATGTCCGGCCCGCACGGCAATGCCTCGGCTGTCCAGCCAGTGAGCGACATCCTGCTGGTGGTGGCTTGCCAGTACAAACGAAAACAGGCTTACCGTCCGCTCTCCCGCAGGTATGCGAGCAAAACCGGGGACCGTTGCGCAGCATTCCAGCGCATGGGTCTGTAAGGTCAGTTCATGGGCTTCCTGAGTCAGTCGGTCATGTTGTTGCAGGTAGCCGACCGCTGCAGCGAGGCCTAGTGTACCACTGATATTGGGTGTGCCGGCTTCAAATTTGAATGGCAGACCGGCATAGGTGGTGTGATCAAAGCTGACATGGGCGATCATCTCGCCGCCGCCTTGCCAGGGCGGCATGGACTCGAGCAGTTCACGCCGTCCCCAAAGCGCACCAATGCCGGTGGGGCCGAACAGCTTATGGCCGGAAAAGGCATAGAAGTCGCAGCCCAGTTCACTCAGGTGGGTATCAAAGTGCGGCAGGCCCTGAGCGCCGTCCACCAGAACGGTTGCGCCGGCAGCGCGGGCCTGCTGGCACATCTGGGCGATCGGATAGACAGTCCCCAGTGCATTGGAGACCTGCGTCAGGGCGACCAGTTTGGGTGCCTGCTCCAGCAGTTGCCGGTAGGTGGCCATATCCAGATCGCCATCTTCCTGCAGAGGAATAACGGCAATGCGTGCGCCGACCCGCTCGGCCAGCATCTGCCAGGGCACGATGTTGGCGTGATGGGCGCTTTGCATCAGCAGGATCAGGTCACCGCGGGTCAGGTTCTGAATACCCCAGGTCTGGGCGACCAGATTGATCGCCTCGGTGGTGCCCCGGGTCCAGATCAGGGTGCTGGGGTCGGCAACGCCCAGCCAGCCGGCCAGTGTCTGTCGCGCCTGCTCGAAAGCCTGGGTGGCCTGATTCGAGAGGTCGTGACTGCCCCGATGCACATTGGCATTGGTTGTCTTGTAGTAGCGTCCCAGTGCGTCGATGACCTGACGCGGTTTCTGAGTCGTGGCCGCGTTATCCAGGTAGGCGAGGGGCTGTCCATGCGAGCGCACGGACAGCAGCGGGAAATCACGCCGCCAGGGAGACGAATGAGTCACGCGCTGGCCTCGGCCCTGAGTGCGCGGTCAAGCTGGCTGCGCCAACGGGCAAACAGCATGGCCGAAGTGAACAGAGTAACCAGCAGGGCGCAGTCGATCAGGCCCAGCCAGCGGGTCGGTGGCACCAGCGCGGCAATGACGGCTTCCAGAAAATAGAGCAGCAACACAAAACACATCCAGGCATGGGCACGTGGGGTGCCGCGGATCACGACCGGGGCAAAGGCCGCCAGTGGCAGGAAGTGGACCAGCCAGATCACCCAGGGGTTGTCACCCTGTGACGGTGCCAGCCAGAGATACCAGAGGCTGAACAGTAACAGCAGGCCGAAATAGCTGACCAGCACCAGTACACGGCTGATACGGGTTTTGTTGGCGAGCGATTGAGTCATGATCTCTCCTTACTTCTGTAGCGCCAGCGCCAGAGTGCCCAGTCGCTTGCCCTGTTGCAGTGCCAAAGCCGCTTCGTGTTCATCAAGGCTGTTGCGCTCATCGCGTCCGCTGACGTGGGTGGCACCATAGGGTGTGCCACCGCTGCGGGTGTCCAGCAGCTCGGTGGCACTGTAGGGCAGTCCGGCCAGCACCATGCCGTGGTGCAGCAGGGGCAACATCATGCTCAGCAGGGTGCTTTCCTGGCCACCGTGCAGGCTGGCGCTGGAGCTGAATACACAGGCAGGCTTGTCAATCAGTGCGCCGGACAGCCAGAGGCTGCTGGTGGAGTCGATGAAGTATTTCATCGGTGCCGCCATGTTGCCGAAGCGGGTCGGGCTGCCTAGCGCCAGACCGGCACAGTTGGCCAGGTCGGATTCGCTGCAATAGACAGCTCCGGATTCCGGTACGCTGGGCTCAGTGGCCTCGCAGGTGGCCGAAATGGCGGGTACGGTTCTCAGCCGCGCTTCGATGCCGGCCTCCTCGATACCACGGGCAATCTGGCGCGCCAGTGCCTGAGTGGCGCCGCTGCGGCTGTAGTAGAGGACCAGAACGTAGGGCTGGCTCACGCAAGAATCTCCAGTACGGACTCGGGCGGGCGACCGATGCGGGCCTGGTCATCCTTGATAACGATCGGGCGCTCGATCAGTTTCGGGAAGCGGGTCATGGCGTCAATGACGGCAGTGTCATCCAGGCTGCTGTCATCCAGACCTGCTTCCTTGTATTCGGCTTCCTTGGTACGCAGCAGTTCACGTGCGCTGATCCCCAGCGCTGTCAGCACATCCCTGATCTCATCGGCAGTGGGTACGTCTTTCAGATACTCGCGGACTTCCGGCTCGATGCCACGCTTCTGCAACAGTTTCAGCGTTTCACGGGATTTCGAGCAGCGCGGGTTGTGATAGATCGTAATGGACATGAGTGCTCCGTTTCAGGCTTTCATTCAACTGGTGGGAGCCCTATTGTATAGGGCGGGAGTGTCATTCGTTAAGAGAGATTGCATGTATAAAGGATCCATGCCGGCGATGCTGGTGTTTATTCGTGAACTGCTCAGGCAGTTTCAGGCCAATCAGGGCATTCTGAATGCGGCGGCCCTGACCTATACCACGCTGTTTGCCGTGGTGCCCCTGATGACGGTGTCCTATTCGATGCTGGCGGCGGTACCCAACTTCAAGGGCGTTGGCGAACAGTTGCAGGGCTGGATTTTCTCCAATTTCGTACCGGCCACCGGTGAAGTGGTGCAGGGGTATCTCAGTACATTTGCTGCTCAGGCGCAAAGCCTTACCGTGGTGGGTATCGTCTTTCTGGCGGTGACATCCATCATGATGATGAAAAACATTGAAGCCGCCTTCAATCGCATCTGGCGTGTGGCCGAGCCCCGCAAGGGTATCTCCAGCTTTCTGCTGTACTGGGCGGTGCTCAGCCTGGGGCCGATCCTGATCGGTCTGGGGCTGTTGCTGACGTCCTACATTGCCAGCCTGTCGTTTTTTACCAGTGCTACGGAGGTGGTGGGCAAGGCGCGTTTGCTGTCCCTGCTGCCGCCGCTGTTCTCGGCACTGGCATTCATGTTGTTGTATGCCGCCGTCCCCAACTGCCGAGTGCCCCTGCGCAGCGCAGCCATTGGAGGTCTGTTTGCGGCGATACTGTTCGAGCTTGCCAAGCGTGGCTTTGTCCAGTTTGTCACCCTGTCGCCTTCCTACCAGCTGATCTATGGCGCCTTTGCGGCGGTCCCCATGTTCCTGCTCTGGATCTATATCAGCTGGGGCATCATCCTGCTGGGAGCCGAATTGACACGGCTGCTGACGGTGTCCCGTCTTAGCAAATTTCGTCGCAATGAACCCCATCTGTACACGCTGTTGGGTGTGCTGCATCGCCTCTGGCAGGCGCAGCAGACCGGCGAGCCGGTGCCGGATCGTGTGCTGCTGCAGGAAGTGGAGGGGCTGGATCAGGGACGCTGGGATGACTATGTGCAGTTGCTGCTGGATGCGGGGCTGGTACGTCGTACCGAAGGTGGGCAGTATCTGCTCAGCCGGGATCTGAGTCGATACACGCTGCTGGATCTGCAGCGTGCGCTGCCCTGGCCGCTGCCGGAGCCCTATGAACTGCAGGAGCAGCCCTGGCAGCAGGACCTGCATGAGCGTCTGGAACAGCTGCGCGGATATCGTGGTGAGGTGCTTGATGTGACGCTGCAACAGCTGTATCAGCAAACGCCAGCAAAACAACCACAGGAGTGACTATGGCGGAAATTTGTGTGCATGCACGGGTCAGTGGTCGGGTTCAGGGTGTCTGGTTTCGTCACTTTACCCGCGAGCAGGCGCTGGCCAATGGTCTGACCGGCTGGGTGCGCAACCTGCCGGATGGCCGGGTCGAGGCGCTGCTGTGCGGGGAAGAGCGGGCGGTGCGCCATGTCGAGGCCTGGCTGAGTCAGGGGCCGGAACTGGCCAATGTGGCCGAAGTGGTGTCGGAAGAGCGCCCGATCGAAGAGGTATTCGACGGTTTCGATATTATCGACTGAGTGCGGCCTGTAACCAGTCTGCCAGCTGTCGGGCCCGGGGCGAAATTTCCCGGTCCGGCAGCCACAGCCCCAGCCGGGCACGGGTGTCGGTGAACCCCCAGGGGGCTACCAGACGCCCGGTCCGCAAATCCTCTTCCACCAGATATTCGGGGGCAATCGCAACCCCCAGTCCGACCAGGGCCGCTTCCAGCATGTAGTTAAGGTGCTCGAAGGATTGCGACATGCCCAGCCGGTTACCATCCAGTCCCATGGACCGACACCAGTCGGGCCAGGCCTGTGGGCGTGACAGGGTTTCCAGCAAGGGCTGTGTCAGCAGCCAGTCGAGAGAAGGCTGATCGGTCGCGAGCAGATCCGGCCGTAAAACGGGGCCCGTGCGCTCGGGTGCCAGATCCACAACCAGCTGTCCTTCGGGCCAGGGCGGTGTGGCAAAGCGCAGAGCCGCATCGATTCCCGGTCGAATCGGCTGTGACTCTTCCGCCGCCGTCAGATGCAGCTCCAGTTCGGGACAGTCCCGTTTCAGCTGATCCAGTCGAGGAATGAACCAGCGAGCCAGAAAGCTGCCGGAACAGCTGAGCACGAAAGGGGCTCCTTCGGACTCTCGCCGCAATTGGTCACACACCTGTTCCAACTGATCGAATACATCACCGGTTGTGCGCGCCAGCCGCAGGCCTTGAGCGGTCAGGCTGACACCGCGCCCGGCACGCTCGAACAGGCGTGCGCCCAGCTGTTCCTCCAACTGCCGAATCTGACGGCTGACTGCACCATGGGTGACATGCAGGCGCTCGGCTGCCGCCGACATGTTAAGGGTACGGGCCGTGGTGTCGAAGGCACGCAGGGCATTGAGTGAGGGCAGGGCCGGGCGTTTGGAATCGGTCATAGATGTTACTTTTTCTCACAGGTTGGTGTGATTTTATCGATTTATTCCCGTGCCTGCATCCTCTAGACTTGAAAGCAAGCAAATGATTGATGGAGTGGTTGCCATGAGCACAGATACAACCTTGCGACAGGGTCCGGACGCGAGCGGTTTTTTTGGCCGTTTCGGCGGTCGTTTCGTTGCCGAAACCCTGATGCCACTGATTCTCGACCTGCAGGCCGAGTACGAAAAGGCCAAGCAGGACCCAGAGTTTCATGCCGCGCTGGAAGTCCTGCGCAAGGATTTCGTGGGTCGTGAAACGCCGCTCTATCTGGCCGAACGCCTGACCGAAGCACTGGGCGGTGCCAAGATCTACCTTAAGCGTGAAGACCTGAATCATACCGGCGCACACAAGATCAACAACTGCCTGGGACAGATTCTGCTGGCCAAGCGGATGGGCAAGAAGCGCATCATCGCCGAGACCGGTGCCGGCATGCACGGTGTGGCCACGGCCACCGTAGCGGCCCGTTTTGGCCTGGAGTGCGTGATCTACATGGGCAGCACCGACATCCACCGTCAGCAGCCCAACGTGCAGCGCATGAAACTGCTGGGTGCCGAGGTGATTCCGGTCACCAGCGGTACCGGCACCCTGAAGGATGCCATGAACGAAGCCCTGCGTGACTGGGTGACCAACGTGGACAACACCTTCTACATCATCGGCACTGTGGCGGGACCGCACCCCTATCCGGCGCTGGTGCGCGACTTCCAGGCGGTGATCGGTGAAGAAACACGCCGTCAGATCATGGCGAAGGAAGGACGGCTACCGGATACACTGGTGGCCTGTATTGGTGGCGGTTCAAATGCCATGGGACTGTTCCACCCGTTCCTGGATGACACATCTGTACACATGATCGGTGTCGAAGCGGGCGGTGAAGGGCTCGACAAGCGCCATGCTGCCAGTCTCAAGGGTGGCGAGCCGGGCGTGTTGCATGGCAACCGTACCTTCCTGCTGCAGTCGGAAGATGGCCAGATTCAGGATGCACATTCCATTTCCGCCGGTCTGGACTATCCGGGCATCGGACCGGAACACGCCTGGTTGCACGATATCAAGCGCGTCGAATACGTCGCCGTGACCGACCAGGAAGCTCTGGAAGGGTTCAAGGCACTGTGCAAATACGAGGGCATCATTCCGGCACTGGAATCGTCCCACGCACTGGCGCATGTGCTGAAACTGGCGCCCACGCTGCCGAAGGATCACATCCTTGTGGTCAACCTGAGTGGCCGTGGCGACAAGGACATGACCACCGTAACCGAACATCTGGCGCACGAACTGGCGGACTGAGGGAAACACAATGACTGCAAATACACATGCAAGCCGACTGGAACGCCGTTTTGCTGCGCTGAAAGAGGAAAACCGTGCTGCACTGGTAACGTTCATCACAGCCGGTGACCCGGACTATGCCAACAGCCTGGACACCCTGCTGGGTCTGCCTGAAGCGGGTGCCGATGTGATCGAGCTGGGCATGCCGTTCACCGACCCGATGGCGGATGGTCCCGCGATTCAGCTGGCCAACCAGCGTGCACTGGCAGCGGGTCAGGATATGCTGAAGACGCTGCAGATGGTGCGTATTCTGCGTGAGCAGGACCAGGATACCCCGGTGATCCTGATGGGCTACTACAACCCGATCTACCGCTATGGCGTGAAGCGCTTTCTGGAAGAAGCGGCGGAAGAGGGCATGGATGGTCTGATTGTGGTGGACCTGCCGCCGGAACATGATGATGAGCTGTGCATTCCGGCGCGTGAAGCGGGTATCCACTTTATTCGTCTGGCCACCCCGACGACCGATGCCAAGCGCCTGCCGGGCGTGCTGACCAATACATCTGGGTTCCTGTACTACGTCTCCAGCACTGGCGTGACCGGTTCGGCGGCACCGACACCAGAAAAGGTGCAGGCTGAAGTCGAAGCGATTCGGGCTCACACCGATATTCCGATCGGTGTCGGTTTCGGTATCCGTACCCCGGAACAGGCAGCGCGCATTGCCCGGTTTGCCGATGGTGTCGTGGTCGGGTCGGCTCTGATCGACTGCATCGCCAAGGCTGATACGCCGGAAGCGGGTACTCAAGCCGTACTGGCGCTGACACGTGATCTGTCCGCGGCGGTACGTAGCGCGCGACAGTAAGATTTACTGCCCCTCACTCCCGGATCTGCAGCCAGGTACTGCCGGTCCGGGATTCTTGCGTTTGACTCAAGCCATATTCAGCACCTTCTGTCCCGAAGGGCGTTGACGCATCCGCTCCAGATACTCCTTCACTACACCGCTTCCGATCAGCTCATCACCCAGCGGCAGCTTGTCAAGATAGTCCAGAATGGGCGTCAGCAGAGCATCGGCCATACTGTAGTGCGGGCCGCAGATGAACGGGTTGTCTCCCAGCAACTCGCGCACACGTATCAGCGCAGAGCGGGCAGCCGGCAATCTCTCCTGTACCTGATCCAGACGAACCTGCCCGTCTGTGCCCTTGGGAAATGCGAACTCCAGCACGATGTCGCGCAGTAGTGCCTGGTCGATATAGAGTGCAATTTCGG
>Ga0193959_1000400_pt1 | contig 17347 bp, 15 predicted proteins | sample FB_2_MG_FD_140333 | JGI IMG/M metagenome (GOLD analysis project Ga0193959, IMG submission 140333) | Microbial mat bacterial communities from the Broadkill River, Lewes, Delaware, United States - FB_2_MG | ecosystem: Environmental > Aquatic > Freshwater > River > Microbial mats | place: USA... | reverse complement strand
CTCCTGGCGACGATTTACTGATGTTAGGGATTACGCCAATTACCAGCGTTGTCAAAGAAAGGCGGCCTCATCAGAGAAACCATTGAGCACATCATTATCCTTATGTTTAATCACTGGCATGTTGAATGGCCCATTTATGCATTTCACCAAAAAAGTGCTCTAGCGCAATGGCTTTTTGGGTAGCGCTGTACTCAACGCGTGGGGGCACCTCTGCAAACACTTTACGCGATACTAACTTATCTGCTTCAAGTGCGCGCAACTGACTGGTTAGCATGGTCTGTGTAATACCGGTGATTTCTCGTCGCAGTTCGTTAAACCGTTTTGTGCCACCAAAAATAAGTACTCTAAGAATCCATAATTTCCACTTTCCGCCAATCATTGTGACGACTTTATCAAAGCCATCACACGCGGCCATTTCTTCTCGGTTGGACATGGCGTTTCCTTTTGTTGCTATTTGTTAGCCTTATTATTGACCATTAGTTGTTTTTTACTACTTTGTAGTGATTTTCTGCCTTCTTGAAAAAATATACTACTGCATGTTTAATTCTATATCAATTTTTTACAGCCATTGGAGCCGGTGATATGTCATTAACTGTTTATGCTATAAGTGGTAGCCCTTGTGCGTGGCGAGTGTTGCTTGGGTTAACGCTTAAGCGAATAAAATATAATGTTCACTCTCTTAAATTATCTGAAAATGAACATAAGTCTGCGGGTTATCTTAGTATAAACCCCCGTGGTACAGTACCCTCGGTAGTAACAAACAGGCTAGTCATTAAGGATTCAATTGCCATTTTAGCATGGCTTGATCGCGCATACCCTGAGCGGCCACTATTTGGTGAAACACCAGATGAAGCCGCTATTATTTGGCAGGCAACAATGGAGAATAACGATTACCTACGCGATGTAAATAACCTACTTTTAACACCTGTTCTGTTACAAGGCGTAGAACAAAAAACAGAGAATATAAAAATAGCAGCCAATAACATGCATATAGAGTTACAACGCTTAGAATCGCTACTGACACATCAATATTTTATCGCCGGCGACAAACCCAGTGCCGCCGATACTATTTGTTACCCTGAGGTACAACTACTTAAACGCGCGATACACACACATTTACCATTAATGGCCGCGTTGGGGTTTCAAGCAGAAATAGTCGATTTTCCTCGATTAGTTGCCTGGGAAAAACGGCTTGAAACACTTAAGGGTATTAGGCAAACAATGCCACCACACTGGGTTTAGTGCTACTGCCACCAATGATAAGTGCCTGTTGATAAGGAAGTGCCATCGTTACTCCTATGATGTGATAACCGCTTTATGTGGCGACCCGGTGCCTGTATTTAAATAGGCAGCTAAACTATCAATAAAAAAAGTATCCCAGCCTGCTTTGCATACATCATAACAATGAAGTTTGGGTGTTAAACCACTGTGTATAAAATGAATATGTGTTTGTTCTCCATTGGCCTCAATGTGCCATATCATGGTTGTACCTAACCACTCAGTCGAGGGGGCATTGGGCTTATCCACAATAATATGATGGGCCTCAACACAGGCGAGCGCTACCATTGTATTAGGTATTAATTCTTGTGCTTCCAGTGTCCAAAAGGATACATTCGGTGCAAAACTAAACTTAATTCGATCACCAACATGGTTAAACGATTGCCCTTGGGTTGCTGTCCACCAGTGATCATAACCGGTGGTTAACGCACGATAGGCAGCAGCTGGCGATGCGTCGACGGTAATAGTGTGCTGATAACTGTGTTGACTCATAGCAGTCTCCATAAGTAGTAATCACACCATGATAAGGTGAAAGCATGAAATAACAAGAAGGCAGTTTTTTCTTGCATAGTATCATTTTGATACTATTGGTGATTTTAACCCTGTTAGAGGGACTAGTGTATGCTTTATTCGATATGCCCACCGCGAGGCAGAGTGTTTTACTGCTGCCTTAGTACCTTATTGCCACTGCTTTTGTATTCCTACTTTTGTAGGGCTATATTTATCGTCGAGCTTATATATTAATAATGACAGTGACTGTACATCGAATTTACGATAAAAATCATAAGTGACTTATGTGTTATTTACCGTTACCGTATGCACAACCATTGCGACAGATTGAAAACATTAATTATAAATAATAAAAATTACTTATACCTATCGGCATTACATAATTACTATATGTGTTTATTACCGATAACTGGAGCTATTAAATTATCATGAAGCATCAAGTCGGTACTGTTAAGGCACTTTGGCGCTACCCAGTAAAATCCATGGATGGCGAGCAATTAAATATTGCTAAAATTGAAAAGTCAGGTCTAGTAGGGGATCGGTATTGGGCTATTCGAGATGAAGAAAAAGACGAGCTTAGTAGCGTTAGAAAATTACCGGCGCTGCTACAGTGTAGCGCTAAATACTTAAGTGAACCACAGGTAGATCAGGTCGGTTCAGATATTCCTCAAGTGACAATTACATTGCCCGATGGCAGTAGGTTTAATAGTAATGACGAGGATAAAAACTCACGGATTAGTGATTATCTTAAGAAAGACGTCAGCCTTTGGCCATTGCAACCGAGATCAAACTGGCAGTTTTACCGCCTAAAAACTATGAATGGTGAGGCGGCGTTAAAAAAGCAGTTTAATGTAACCCATGCGCTACCGGATATGTCATCTATTTCTTGGTCAAAACTGTTAGAATTGTCGATTTTTTCAACACCGCTTGGGCACTATTACGATATATATCCTCTGCATATAATAAGCAGTAACTCTATTGAAAAACTAAAATCTTTAGATGATCAAAGTGATTTTGATTGTAAGCGCTTTAGAGCTAATATGTATATTGAATCGATGGATAAAAATGCACATTTTGACGAATTTGATTGGGTTGGTGGGCTGCTTTATATCGGCGATACCATCATTAAATGTGAATCAAAAACGGTGCGTTGCTCAATGCCTGCACAACCACAGCCAGGTATTAACAAAGATACACACATCCTACGTACCTTAGAGAGGCAAACCGAAAGGCATCTAGGTATTAATGCTACGATTATAAAAGCAGGCACTATTAATGATGGCGACCCTGTCTATTGGGTGCCGGAGTCTAAATATTCTATGAGTAAATTCTTTAGGCCTATATCCAATAAAATAAGAAACGCACTGATACAGGCAATGTTAAAAGCGACCGATAAACTTGGCAAAGGCTAATGTTGTGTATTTTATGGAGCATTGCTTATTAATCAAGCCGAGCCATTGCTGGCTTGGCTTGATCGTTGTGTACTGCTTTAATAATTAAACATTATTCAGTATCAATAAGGTAGTGATGCAATAGTGAATCATCTATATCTGAGGTGATATAAATTTCAGATTCATCACTATTAATGGTAACACCCGATGGGTTTTCTAAGCCTATTGTAGGTTCAGTGGCATCAACAATAGAATATCGATCAATTTCAGTCGAATTTTCTGTATCATAGATAATGAGTAAACCTGCATTTTTACCATTTTGATCTTCAAACTCCTCAGTGACAAGGTAGAGATAACCGCTATTTTCTGAGTAATCTAAGCCTGAAATATAATACTCATCGTAATCGGTAGGCAGTTCAAGTGTCTCGGTAGTGCCATTTTCTACGGTGTATAAATATTTTCGTGACTCTTCATTACTGTTAACCGTATAGTAACGATTACTTTCTTGAGAAAAATCCAGCGATTCGAATAAATGTTCGCCCTGTATAAGAGAGAGTTCAAACGCTTCTAATAACTCGCCCGCTACTGTGTATTTTTCAATCGTTGTTTTTGCTAACGAATCATCAGAGTTAATAACATGAAGCTCAACGTTATTGTCATTAACAGATGCCGCTATGGCTTCATAAGACCCTTGTTGTGTTTCTATTTCAAACAACAGTATATTTATACCTTCAGCGTTGCCTGAGCGTATTTCACCAAAATCAGTAATGTAGTAGAAGGTATTATTACTGATTAAATAGTCAATGCCCGATGGTTGGTTGAAATTCAACTCGATAGCACCTTGAATAGCCAATGGTTGCTCGCTGGGCACACTAGGTAGTGCTTCGGGTTCATATAAGTTAAATGAACCATCTTCGCCTAAGTTTGTTGTAATAAATTCGGGTTTGTTTTCATCAATGATGGCAATACCAGTTAGTACTTTTTCATCTAATGACCAGGCTTGTACAAAACTACCATCGAATTCTGTTTTGATAACGACTGATTGTCTATCTTCTACTTTGTCACGCTTATATCCAGGTGAACCCATATAAATATAATCTTCTGATAGCTGAAGGCCATCAATATCATAATTGTTGAACTGGCTATCGAGTGCAATTTCTGTGATTTCACCCTGTGTATTAATAAACACTAAAACAGGCTTTTTACCATTATTAACAAAGACAATTTCTTCGGTTTCTTCACGGTAAGCGATAGCTTGAATACTGTCATACTGATCGGTAAAATCATAGAGAACTTCAATATTTTGACTCTCGGTATTAAATGTTAATACACGGCTTGTATCACTCAACAGGAAGTTACCCGCTGTTGTAAATTCAATGCCAGTTAATGCTGAGGGTACAGTTAATGATTCTAATACTTCACCGGCTGTTGATAAAAATAATAAATCTCCTGCTGCGCTAGAGAGCAAATAGTAATCTTCTTCATTGTTGAAGGTAATGCCTGAAACATCCGGTAGTGATTGTTCTAAAATTGAAAATGGCAAACTAAAATCTAAGAATAATTCAGAGGTTTCAAACGCGGGCTTTTTTGAGCTTGAACTACCACAGCCACTGATTACACTGGCTAATAATGCTGCGGCAGCTATTTTGACGATATTGTTCCGATAAAAATTCATGCAGGGAAACTCCTTGCTTGGTTAAAAAGAAATCTTATAATAGGGGTCAAATTAAATGGCGGCATCGCGCAAATGTTGATAACTGGCCAATGGTACACATGTCGTATGCCTTAATAAGGTAGATTGCAGCCTGAATACATAACCGTTTATAGACTAAAGCGTATTTAACGATGAGTACTGTAGGTCTATAGTGCGGGTTATGGGTTATGGGTTATGGGTTATGGGTTATGAGTTACGGGTTATGGAATATGGATTGTGGAATATGGAGTGCTAAGCGTTGCTGAGGTTTGAATACAGTAGGGTCAATATTGCCGATTAATGTCCAAAAAAATAAGTATTTCTGGGCATTAATCCTATGGCCCAGAAATACTCTACGGTTATCTAACCTTGAGTTGTTGGTACGCAGTTTATGTTTTACTGTTTCTTAAGCTGTTTCTTAAGCTGTTTCTTAATAAGGGGCGAGTTAATAGCGGTATCTTAACTGTATGCTGGCCTCAAAGGTTACATCATCTCCTTCATCGGCGATTAGCGGACTGTCTGATGCCTCACTGAGGTAATATTCCGTATCGATACTGCCCAGTAAGCTGAAGTGTTTAGAAAAGTAATATTCGCCGGCAATATTCCATGTGAGCGACTTTAGCCCACCACTGGGCTGGTAGCGTGCATAGCCTGTGCGTGAGGCCTCTGTGTCTGTAATGCCAAATTCTGTGCGCATATACTCACTGTTCGCACCGCTGATATCAAAGGTCGTACTGGTGCGCCAACGCTTATTGGGTGAGAGCCAGTCATAGCCTGCACCGATAAACCAAACGAGCCCTTTATTGGCATCTCCTGTAAGGTCGGGCTGTAGTACGCCAAATACAGATACATTATCAAAACGCTTGATTAGCATAAACTGACCTTCAATGGTTGAATCGATGGTATCTAGCCCGGTCAGTGTAGAGTCATCCTCATCGTTGCGTTCTTCTTCATATTCCAAAAAAGCCAGCAGTTGTGTATCAGGTGATAAGGAAAAAACAGCACCCAGCTCACCGAGACTGATAAAATATCGGTGTCCACCTTTAGAGCGATACAGTGCCCGCGCGGCAATATCGCCCTCAGAGACATACTTGTCAGAGCCTGCGTAGGTGGGTTCATATTCGAGCCCAATTCCTGCATCAAAATGCCAGCCCGGCTCAAAATCGAGCCCATACCAAGGGCTAGCCGGGTTTAATGTGAGTGGATCATCTGCATTGACGCTTGCAATGAAACACAAAAAAGGCAACAAAGGCAGTACGCTTAATGGTTTTAGGCGTGTTGATATCATAATTTAGTCTCTTTAGAGGTTTTATCGTATTGGCGTGAGTGTAGCGAAGGGGCACCTATTAACCATCCGGCATATGCCTTATAAGTGTTTTTATTTATTAGAATCAATAGGTTATTTGCTTATCGAACATTTGTACCCTATTAAATGATGTGCTAGTTTTATAGACTGGATAGACTTAACTAAACCGGTGGCGGTGGGCCGTGCCGGTTGATGACAGGATACTGTATGATGTACAAAACCTTTGATGTAGAGCGCGTACTCGTGAGCATGACGCTGATGGTAGTATTTCTCTCGGCGCTATTTGATTATATGGAAGACACCTCAGCAGGTGCTACATCTATTGACCTAGTCTTTGATACCGGTGTTAACGTATTTGTTATGGCTACGCTACTGTACATTTGGCGCAAGCGACCAAGGGCAACGCAATCACGTAACCAACACCTTGAGAAGGTGTTAAAGCGCTCTGACAAAGACCTAAAAGCTTGGCAAGCTAAAGCCTCGGGCCTTTTGCGTGGCCTAGGTGAAAAGATTAACGAACAACTTGATGAATGGCGTTTATCGCAGGCCGAGAAAGAAGTGGCGCTATTGCTAATAAAAGGATTGAGCACTAAAGAGCTGGCGGGTTATCGAGGCACCAGCGAAAAAACGGTGAGGCAGCAGGCCAGCCAAATCTATGCTAAAGCCAATTTGAGTAACCGCGCTGAGCTGGCCGCATTTTTTCTTGAGGATTTACTCTTGCCCTAGTATCTTAATACCTTAAACACCGTGACTATAATTCACGCTAGCGCATTATAATGGAGCGATACGACAATAAATGATGGGGCCAGATATTTATCATGTTGAATTCATTGAGCGTGGTTATTTGTCGATAATGGCAAAGCCCGTTTCGGGTGAATGGATTGAAGATGAGTTTTCTAGTATTGCCCAACTATGGGATCAATAGAATTGTCTCTTTACTCGAAGAACCTGAAGCCTATGAGGTAGGTTTAGCCCAAGAGCGCGTGTTGAGCGAGAAAAACGCGATGGAATTTATTGCATACCCAATACCCGACAGAGGCTTACCTGACTCTGTTGCTCAATTTTCCTCTCTCACCAAACATTTATATCATGGTATCGCCGGGGGGCTCAATACCGTTATACACTGCCGTGCAGGTATTGGGCGTACGGGTATAGTCGCCGCTGGTGTGTTATTACATGGTGGCTTTTCACCGAGTGAAGCATTTTCACTGATTTCACAACAGCGAGGCGTCTCAGTGCCCGATACGCAAGAACAAGTAAATTGGGTTACTAATAACTATGCTGTTATTGTCAATAAGTAACCGATACAACATTGGCTCCAACCAATAAGTTTCAACCAGGGGTTACTCTTTTTAATAGAAGATGCCTATAGCCTTGTTGTTAACTTATGGTTAAAACGAGCATTATCGTAAGACTCATCATACTCTTTTGTAGGCTAAAAATACGCCTTTGCTCTATATAGGTGGTGTATTGCATATTGGTTTTTTTTCATTAAGGTTTTACAATCGCAATTGATAATTATTTTTATTTGTGTAGGTAAGGTTATATTCTTACCTGTTATGTTGTAAATGCTGTAGAAGTAAAACTTATGCCTAAAAAATACCCGTCAAAATATCACCACGCAGCGGGAGGTTGGGGGGCTTTAGCTAGTACCTCCAAATACCTCATCAAAAGTAAAAAGCCAGTAAGAAACATCCGTACGTTGTTAAAAACTAATCAACACAAAGGGTTTGATTGCCCGGGATGTGCATGGGGGGATCAAAAAAAGGCGAGTAACGTTAGCTTTTGTGAAAATGGGGCAAAGGCGATTAACTGGGAAGCGACTAGCCGCAAAGTTGGCGCTGATTTTTTTTCTAAAAACAGCGTGACCTATTTAAACCAACAAACGGATTATTTTCTGGAATACCAAGGTCGTTTGATTGAGCCAATGCGTTATAACATAGCGACCGATCACTATGAGCCGATTAGCTGGGATGATGCCTTTATGCTGATTGCCAAGCACCTCAATACGCTAGAATCACCGCATCAAGCGGAATTCTACACCTCGGGTCGGGCGAGTAATGAGGCTGCTTTTCTCTATCAATTATTTGTACGTACCTATGGGACGAATAACTTCCCCGATTGCTCTAATATGTGCCATGAAGCGAGTGCTATTGCGATGAATGAAAGCCTGGGGGTAGGTAAAGGAACTGTCACCCTAGAGGATTTTGAAAAGGCAGATGCTATTTTTGTATTGGGCCAAAACCCGGGGACTAATCATCCGAGAATGCTCGATACCTTAAGGGATGCCGCAAAAAAAGGGTGTAAAATTGTTACCTTTAACAACCTGCGCGAACGCGCTCTAGAGCGTTTTACCCACCCACAAAGCCCAAAAGAAATGCTGACCAATGGTCATACACAGATCAGTAGCCACTACTATATGCCTAGGCTCGGTGGTGATATGGCCGCTGTTAGAGGTATCGTTAAAGCGTTACTTGCACAAGAAGATCAGGCGCAACAACATGGCCAAGCGAGTATTTTAGATTGGCCCTTTATTCGAGAACATACCGACGGGCTAGAGGATTATATCAACCATGTGCGCAATACACCTTGGGTGAGTATCGAGCAGCAATCGGGTTTATCTCAACAACAACTAACAGATATTGCCCATATTTACGCGAACGCTAAGCGTGTAATTTGCAGTTGGGCTATGGGGCTCACGCAGCATAAACATTCCGTTATTATGTTACAAGAAGTGCTTAATTTGCTCTTGCTCAGAGGGAATATTGGACGGCCTGGAACAGGAGCTTGCCCGGTGCGCGGGCACAGTAATGTACAGGGTGATCGCACTATGGGGATTAACGAAAAAGCCCCTAAAGAATTGATCGATCAACTTGAGCGTGTATTTAAAAAAACCTTCCCGCGTGAGCCTGGGCATAATGCTATTCAGGCGGTGCAGGCAATGCAAGAGGGGCGCGCCAAGGTTTTCTTTGCATTGGGTGGCAACTTTGCTGCTGCAATGCCCGATACAGATATAACGCGTGCAGCTTTGCGCCGTTGTGATTTAGTGGTTAATGTTAGTACAAAGCTTAATCGATCCCACCTAACACCGGGTAATGATGCACTGATTCTCCCTTGCTTGGGGCGTACAGAAATCGATCTTACCGCGTATGGTGAGCAGCGTATTACTGTTGAAGATTCTATGAGTATGGTACACAGTTCTGGGGGCGTTCTAAACCCTGTGAGTCGCTCGCTAAAATCTGAAACTGCCATTATTGCCCACTTAGCCCATGCGACATTAGGTAATAATCCTATTCAATGGCTGGAAGTGGCCAAAGACAACAGCAAAATACGTGAACTGATTGGACAAACGATACCAGGTTTTCATGACTTTAATCAACGTCTAGAGGCACCCGGTGGGTTTTATCTCGGCAATAAAGCCGCGCAAAGAGTGTGGCAAACGCCTACGGGTAAAGCACAATTTATGGCCCATTTATTACCGGAGCATATTATTGATCAATCTCTCAGTGATCGATTAGTTAACAAAAAAGTATTTAATTTACAAACCCTGCGTTCTCATGACCAATACAATACAACCGTTTATGGATATGATGATCGTTATCGCGGTATTAAGGGAATGCGCAATGTATTATTTGTAAACCCCGATGATTTAGCGACTATGAACTTAGACGAAAACCAAGAGGTTGTGATTACCTCTCATTGGGTTGATGGCAGTCAACGGCACTTATCGGGTTTTAGTGTTGTGCCCTATGACATACCACTAGGTAATATTGCAGCGTATTACCCAGAAACGAACCCATTGGTACCCTTACAAAGTTATGGGGATAAAAGTTTTACGCCTACCTCTAAGTCGATTACAGTGACTATTCAAGCGGCTAAATATGGTATTGCGCTAACACCTGTTGAGTAATATACATTATTAAATGGCCCTTTAAATCGGTTAAGTCTCTATTATCGTCAACAAATTGCGCTACTTATAAACGCTGGCAGCATGTGTGGAAGTGGAAGTGGAAGTGGCGGTAGCTAGTTCAATAAATGTGATGATATGGACTTCCTAGCCCTTGCGTATAATCACCTTGATTTAATCTACATGTTAACTTAATTAGGCTTTTAGCAACGATTGGGAAGTCCATAAGTGTAAAGTAAATGTCTCAAGCATCATTAATGATACTTGCCTGAATTAATCTCACCTGTGCCTAGTAAGAGCGAACTAGTTCTTTGAAGTCGATTTATATCAATCTCGGCATAGCTTAGTGCGTCTTTAAATCGTTCATAGTTATGCTGTTTATAGGAGTACACTGTTTTCGTCTTACGCGTAATCCCATATTCAGTCATCAATTCATTGTCAGCCTTATTCACGAGAATCTCCTAAATTACTGATAGGGTTAACCACTGCCGATCTTTCCTGCCAAAGCCGATACAACTATTTCAAGATAAGATAGCTTAGAGTGATAAGATAGAATTCTTCTTCTCGGCTTTTTTGGTTTTCTTTGCCATTCTTTTTTCTTTTAGAGTCGTGGTTGATTTTTTCTTGCTTTCCTTGTTGCCTTTTTGCTCTCTACTCATAACATTGTCTCCGATGATTGATTAGTACTTTACTTATTGCGTTCAAATACCCACTAAGACGTATCTATTGGTTTTTGAACATGATTTTCATTTTTTTTCTTAATTTGATATTCAGTCGTGCCTTGTTTATTTGCCAAATGTTTTTCTTTATGCAATCGTGATTGTTCAAGCATTTTTACCCAATCATCGGAGCGGCGTTGCCATCCTGAATTATTTGTCATTAAAAACCCCCTTATGCGGTGCGCATGTTTCTTTAATAAAAAAGACTCTATCTAAGAGGGCCACAATAAATTGCATTTAATTTATTATCGAACTGCAACGGTTATTGCAAAGGCATATCAGTATTAGGTGCCATACCCTTTAAAAATTTAAACAAATCACTGTCAGTGGATAGTACGAGGGTTGTACTCTCACCAATCATCGCCGGGTAGGAGGCCATGGTACGGGTAAACTCGTAGAACTCTACAGATTGTGGGCTTTGATTATACGCTCGCGCATAAATTTCTGTGGCTTTAGCATCTGCCAGGCCACGAATTTCTTCGACCTGTCGATAGGCCTCAGATTGTATTTTGTTTAAGTCACGTACTCGATTACCGCGTATTCTTGCGGCTTCTCCATTACCTTCAGAAAGAAAGCGTTCTGCAATTTGTCTACGTTCACTAATCATGCGGTCGTAAATTTTAGGGCGAACACTTTCGTTATAATTAATACGCTTAAAACGGATATCCAGTAATTCTATACCAAATACACCTACTTTTTCTGCGGCAGCGGAAAATATCTCCTGCTCAACCAGCTTGCGCCCTTTCTCGATAGGCACCAACGCGCCCATGTTGGATTTCTGCTCTGGTGATGACAACACAGCATCACCAAGCACTGTGGTATCAAGCAGCGGTACTCGATCTTTAGACGTGCGAATGATTTCAATCAATTCATGTTTGGCGACTGCATTTCGAGTTTCACTGCCAAGAATATCGTCTAACCTTGATTGCGCACTGCGCTCATCGCGCAAGCGCAAAAAATATTGTAGGGGGTCAACAATGCGCCAGCGAGCAAAAAGATCAACAGAGATATACAATTTATCCTTGGTTGGCATATCCGAAGGTGGGCCATCCCACTCAAGTACACGTTTATCAATAGGGTTGACCTCTTGGATAAAGGGAATTTTAAATTTAAGGCCCGCTTCTACCACAGGCTCGCCTACGGGTTTACCAAATTGGGTGATAATCACCTGCTCGACTTCATCCACGGTGTAAATTGAACTCAGTAGTATGAACCCGCCAGTAATCAGAAATGACAGCAGTACAAGCTGTTTAATGCTTTTCATTGACGCTCCTCCTTCTGGAGGCCTAGATTGAGTAACGGCAGCAGGCTGCGCATTTCAGCATCTACCAGAACTTTTGATTGAATACTTGGCATCACATCCTGCATGGTTTCGATATAAATGCGACGACGAGTCACGGCAGGTGCTTTTTGATATTCCGTAAAAAGTGAATTGAATCGAGCCGCATCACCTTCGGCCTCATTAATACGTTTGAGTCGGTAACCATCGGCTTCACGAATGCGTTGGTCTTTTTCACCTTCTGCTAATGGGATGATTTTGTTGTATTCACGACGAGCCTCATTAATTAGCTTTTCTTTTGACTGTTGTGCCTGATTTACTTCGTTAAATGATTCTTGTACAGGCATAGGCGGATTAATATTTTTTAACTGTACTTGATCGATACTGATTCCCATCACGTACTTACTCGATAATTCTTGCATCTTAACCAATGCGTCGACTTCAATTTCTTGCCGACCAATGGTAATTACCTCATCCACGGTTCGGTCTCCCACCACTTCACGCATCACCGACTCAGACACATAACGAAGTGTTTCACTGGGTTTGCGCACTTCAAATAAAAATTTCACTGGATCTGAGATACGATATTGCACAACCCACTCAACTAAAGCGGCATTCAGATCACCTGTCACCATCTGGGTTTCACGACCGCCATTACGAGCCCCTTGATTGGAATCAGTGGCTCCTAGTGTTGTAAATCCAAACTCTTGTTTTAACTGCCGTTTAACAGGGACAATCGTTGCTTTATCAACGCCAAGGGGCAGTTTAAAGTGCAAGCCTGGCGGCACCTCTTTTAAATGCTTACCAAAGCGTTGTACCACAGCCACAGAGTCACTGGGAACAGTGTAATAGGATGACCATATGCTCAGGCCAGTAATAATCAGAATAAAAAATGCCAGCGTTCCATTGAAGTTACCGTTAGGTAATGAACGTTTTAATGAATCTACCCCACGCCTGATAAATAAATCAAGGTCGGGAAGTGTACTAGACTGGGATCCCCAAGGACCTCCAGGGTCATTATTATCTTGGGATGGCATGAGAGGTTGCCTTTAGGTAGGAATAGATAAAGTTATCTACTCCTACCTAATATGAGGGTTATAGCGTGTGATTGCAAGCAGAGCTGGTAATTAAAATGATAAATAGTATTGAAGCTTAGACAAGCGATATTCAGACGAGTTTAAAACTGAGACTGCCAAACAGATTGTAGAACGGGGATATAGCGTTAATAAGGTCGCCGATGGCTTAGGTATGTGTACCAAAGCGTTGTATCAGTGGTGGTCAGATCAATACGGTAGTTCACACAGGCGCGCGATACTCTTAAAAAATAGCAAGGTATCTGCTAACACGCGATAAAACTGGGATGCATTATTGATGTCATTTAGTTCTCTACTTGCACGGGCTGTTTCGACGACCAGCCCCCACCTAATGATTTATATAAGCGAACCAGATTAGAAAGAATGGTTCCTTGGCTGGTGGTTCGACGGTCTTGAGTGCTCAGTAACGTTCGTTGTGCATCGAGTACGGTTAAAAAGTTACTGGCGCCTGCTTCGTAGCGGGCTTGAGCAATATTGACCGCTCGTTCTGCCGCTGTTGCTGACACAACTAAAGAGCGATGGCGAAGTTGTTCTTGGGTAAATGCAGTAATTGCATTTTCTACCTCCTCAAGGGCGCCTAGAATACTTGCTTCGTATTGCACCATAGCTTTTTCTTGTAGTGCATTTTGTATGTCGATTTTTTGCCGGGTTCGACCACCATCAAATATATTCCATTGCACACTAGGGCTTATACCCCACGTGCTACTATCACTTGCGGTAACATTAGAGAGTGATAGAGATTCAAGGCCAATAGTACCGGCTAGCGTAAATTTTGGATAAAGTTCTGCGGTGCTAACGCCTATTCTTGCTGTTTCTGCTGCAAGTTGACGTTCGGCTCGTCTGACATCAGGGCGTCTGCGCAATACCTCAGCAGGTACGCCAACAGCTATTTGTACGGTTGGAGTTAATAGTGGCTGTGATATGTCTAGTTCTTTGTCGACGGTACCGGGTGTTTGGCCAATGAGTACGGCTAAGCGATTTTTGGCTTGAGCAATAGTTTGCTTGAGGCGGGGTAGTTCAGAGCGTGTGCTTGCTACGTTTGATATGGCGCGATCAAGATCCAGCTCTAAAATTGCTCCAGCATCAAATTGAGCTTGTACGATAGCTAAGTTTTCAAGCTGGGTGGATAAGTTTTTTTCAGCAACGAGAAACTGAGATTGAAAGGTGCGTAGTTCAATATAGTTTATTGCCACCTCAGCTAGTACCGACACCAGTATATCACGCTGCATTTCTTGTGCGGCTTGAAAGTCGGCCTCGGCCGCTTCAAGAGCACGGCGTCTACCCCCAAAAATATCGAGTTCCCATGCGGCATCAAAGGCAGATGAATAAAATTCTGAGGTAGAACCTGTTGCTGTATTCTCACTGCTGCTAGTTCTAGTGGCCGAAGTTTTTGCACCTATAGTCGGAAAACGTGCACTGCCTGTGACCCCCCTTTGCGCCCTAGCTTGACGCAATTGTGCCTCAGCTGTTCTGAGATCAAAATTGGCAATTATGGCTCGTTCAATAAAACTATCCAGTGTTGGGTCCCCTAGGGTTTTCCACCATTGTGAGAGGGTATCTGGGTTGAGCTGTTGCTGAGTTAAACCACCCTCAAGTTTACCTGTCCAGATTTTTGGGGCTGCAATATCAGGTTTTTTATAGTCAGGACCTACGGTAGTGCAACCGGCGAGTAAGGTTAGTGCTAGTAGCGTAAACCGGAATGTTAATCGGTGGCTGTTCATAATGTTTTTTCCGTTAAAGTACTTGGCGTTTCTGCTGAGAAACGAAACATCAAGCTATATAAGGCGGGCACAAAACCCAAGGTTAAAATGGTGCCAACACCGAGGCCACACATAATAACAATTGCCATCCCATACCAGAATTCGCCACCAAATAAGGCCAGCGGTAATAGCCCTACAATAGTTGTAATGGTGGTCATGATGATGGGCCGAGCCCGAGCGAGGGCAGCCGTTGTGATGGCATCGTCAACGGCCAACCCTTCGTCTCGCGACTGGTCGATCCGGTCAATCATAACGATGCCGTTGTTGATAATAATACCGGCTAGGCTGAACAAACCCAACATGGCAGTAAAATCGAAAAAAGCGTTAAAAGCCGCTAAGCCAATATTGGCACCAATAATAATTAAAGGAATGGTGAGTAAGATAATGGCTGGGCGCCTGAACGAATTAAATTGCAATACCAATAAAAGTACAATCAGAAAGAGGGCGTGGGGGGCGAAATTAAACAGTTTGCTATTTGACTCCTGAGACCCCTTTATTTCTCCTTCTAATTCTAGTGTATAGCCTCGTGGCAACTCAATAGTATTCAGACTTGACTGCATACTACTATAGAGTTCCAGTGCAGTTAACCGAGGGTGCTTACCGGCAATAGTTAGGGCGCGCTGTTGGTTGTGGCGGCGAATTCTGCTGGATTCGACAACTCCTTTGAAGTCCGCTATTTGTAATAACGGTACTGGAGCGCCAGAGCTGGATAAAATTTCTGTAGTTCTCAATCGGTCCAAGTTGCCACGGTCTTTTGATTGGGCACGAATCGTCACCGGAATAACTTTATCACCTTCACGATAGCTAGTGATCTGTTGGCCATCAAAGGAGGCCGATAAAGCGCGAGCTATGTCTTCGCTGGTAACCCCTGCGCGCCGGGCACGTTCTTGATCAATATCGACTATCAGCTTAAACACTGGGTTTTCCCAGTCACTGCGTATTGCCGCAGTACCTTGCACACTGTAAAAGGCTTCTTTTACTTGATCTCCCAGTGCTCGCAATATATCAGTATTAGGTCCGCTCACGCGTATCTCGACAGTACCTAGTGCTGCGCTACCTAGAAATAGAATATCAGTTCTGCCATTGGCCTGTGGCAAATTTCGTTTAAGAAAGACTTCGACACGCGCCATAACAGCGGCAATTTGATCACTGGTTTGGGTATTAACAACAAAAAAGGCTTTATTGGGTTGCGCATCGTTGGGGCTTAAGGCAAGGAAAAATCGCGGGCCGCCAGAGCCCACATACGACAAGATATCCGTGACTTCTGGGTTTTCTCCTTTGTTATTTAAATAGGCCGCTAAACTATGACTTGCAATCAGCGTTTCACTAATATGGGCTTCGGCGGGCAAGTCAAGATACACTGTAAATTGATTGCGTTCTGATGGACCCAGTGAACGTTGTTTAATAAACTGAAACACCTGCCCTGAAGCAAATAACAATGCAATCATTAATATAATAAATACCAATCGCCCTTTAAGGATAGTGACGAGTAGCTTGCGGTAAAGTTGATAAGCAGGAGCGCTATAGTTATCGGCTTTGACGTCATTGCCTGCCTGCGTTGCACCGCTATGATTGTTTGAACTTGTAGGTGCTGGTAAAAACCAATAGCAAAAAGCCGGGGTTACGGTAATGGCTAAGACCCATGAAGCCAATAAGGCAATCGCCAGTACCTGGCCTAATGATCGAAGGAATTCACCACTGGAGTCGTCGATCAATACCAACGGCAGAAATGCCACCACGGTAGTTAGAGAGCTGGTGAGTAGTGGAATAGCAAGGGTTTTGGGTGTGGCGAGTGCGGCCTCAAGTCGCGCCATACCATTATCCATTCGCTGGCGGATATCTTCGGCAATCACCACGCCATTATCAACTAGCAGGCCTAATGCGACAATAATAGCGGCAATAGACACCCGGTGTAGCTCAATACCCCATACGGACATACCTATTAACGTTGCCATCATGGTAAGCGGTACCATAGCACCGACAATGAGACCAGTACGCCAACCGAGAAAAAGCATGACGACCACCAATACCACAGCCATGGTTTGTAGCAAGTTATTGGTCGCGTTATTGACTGACGCTTGCACTAAATCGGGTTGAAAAATTGCAATATCCAATTGCATTCCAACGGGCAATTTAGCGTTGAGAATACTCAATCTGTCTTTAACCTGTTTACCCAGCTCAACAACATTAGACGCGGCTACCATCGACACACCTAGCACAATGGCCGGTTGGTTATTGTAAAACGCTGGGGCTTTGGGAGGGTCTATATAGCCGCGCCGCACGGTTGCAAGATCGCGTAGATAAACGAGTTCCCCGTTCTCTGTTTCAATGGCCAAGTTACGAATTTCATCTACAGAGCGCAAGTCACCTGAGGGTTCAATAACCACTGTTTGACCGGCGGCATTAACGG
>Ga0193959_1000392_pt1 | contig 17532 bp, 12 predicted proteins | sample FB_2_MG_FD_140333 | JGI IMG/M metagenome (GOLD analysis project Ga0193959, IMG submission 140333) | Microbial mat bacterial communities from the Broadkill River, Lewes, Delaware, United States - FB_2_MG | ecosystem: Environmental > Aquatic > Freshwater > River > Microbial mats | place: USA... | reverse complement strand
TCTCTTTCATTTTCTCCGCCTTATCTTTACCTTTTTTCACATGCTCTTTTACTTTTTCATCTTTACTTTTTCCCTGAGCATGTAAACTTTGAAACCCAACGAAAGTAAAAAGTAGCATTACCGACAATATCAATTTAATATTTTTCATAATTCGTAGTTTAAATGTTATCTAATTCTTCAATGGCTTTCATCGCTTCTTTTGCAGATTCGTCCAGTTTCTTGGTCGATTCTTTTAAATCAACTGAGATTGAATCAATTTTTTGAATTGCAACTTCAACCTTTTTTTCTTCTGCTTTTTTCTCATTAGAACAAGCAAAGAAAATAAAAAGGCCTACTACTAAAATTGTAATTTTTTTCATGAATCTATTTTTTAATTAGTTAGAAGGTTGAACTAAATTTAATTAATTCACCTTACATCAAATTTACATAATAAATTATAAATCAATAACTAATATAAAAAACTAGATTTTATAAACTACAGCATTAATATTCATACCTGCCCCTACTGAAGCTAGAATAACAACATCTCCTTTATTAATTTCCTGATTTTCAATTTGACCTTTTTTAACCAAATCGAACAGGGTTGGAACGGTAGCTACAGAGCTATTCCCCAGTTTATGGATGCTCATTGGCATAACACCTTCTGGCATTTTGGTTTTATATAAACGATAAAAGCGTTTTAAGATGGCTTCATCCATTTTTTCATTTGCCTGATGAATAAATACTTTCTTAACATCTGAAATATAAAGTCCACTATCATCAAGTGCCTTTTTCATTGCTTGAGGAACATTATTTAATGCATATTCATAAATTTTACGTCCATGCATTTTAATATATCTAGTGCCAGAATCTTTTGTTTTGTCAAACGACTCCCCATAAAATAAGTAATAACATTCATTTACAGTATCAGTTTGATTGGCATGGCTTAAGATTCCTGATGTACCATCACCCTCAATTGCTTCAACAACACAGGCTCCAGCACCATCAGAATAGATCATTGAATCTCTATCATTTGGATCTAAAACTCTAGAAAGTGTTTCGGCACCAATAACCAAACACTTTTTTGCAATTCCAGATTTAATATAAGCTTCTGCTTGAATAATTCCTTGAACCCAACCTGGACATCCAAATAAAATATCATATGCTACACAACCCGGATTTTTAATCCCTAAACTATGTTTAACTCTCGAAGCTAAACTAGGTAAAATATCACTTTGATGTGTATTGCTTCTAATATCTCCAAAATTATGAGCTAAAATAATGTAATCCAACTCCTCAGGATTGACTCCTGAATCTTCAATAGCATTTTTCGCAGCAAAATAAGCTAAGTCAGACGATGTCAAATCTTTCGTTGCATAACGCCTTTCTTCAATACCTGTAATTGCTTTAAATTTTTCAATTACTACTTCATTTTCATACTCCATTAAAGAACCATCCTCGTTTAAAAATTTAACATTTAAAAAATCGGTGTTCTTTTTTACTTCAGTCGGAACATAACTTCCTGTTCCGGTAATTATTGAATTTAATGCCATTGATTGTATTTATTAATAAGTAAAGATATAAAGAATTTACTACTTATTTTGTTCTGAAACTTTTATTTGCATTACAGTAGCAATAGATAATGCACGTGATTTTGCCGCATGAGCAATTTCACCTACAAAATGTTCATCAACAGTCGAGTTAAAATGCAATATCCACCTTTCAAAATGCTTCTTTTCAAATGGCTTTTTTTGATGTAAATCCAAATGTGGTTTCATAGCGTTTTTACTGTAAGCACCTGTAAAGAATAACAAATTATCCCAAAAATCAACAAGAGTTTGTAAATGTTCTTCTAGGTGTATAGGATTTTTAAAATCTTCAAAAAAATGACCAACAACATCATCTTTCATTAGTTTTACATAAAAACTGCCTACCAGATTATAAATATCTACTCTATTTTCAATTTCCTTTTGCATTAAATTTTTAAAGAAAGGACTTGTCAAAAGCAATTGGTAAAAGATCTAACAAAGAGTCTGTTTTAATAATTTTACCAACTTCACCCATAAAAAAGACTTCAATTTTATCCTTTTGTTTTAACTCGTATTCAGACAAAGTTTGTCTACAAGCTCCACAAGGTGCAACTGGTTCTTTTGTAATTTGAGAAGACGAACTAGCAGTAATTGCTAATTGTAATATTTTATGATTTGGATATTCTGAAGACACTTTCCAAATGGCAACTCGTTCTGCACACATTCCTGATGGATAAGCAGCATTCTCCTGATTATTTCCTGTTACAATTGTTCCATCCTCTAGTAAAAATGCGGCACCAACCTTAAATTTTGAATAAGGTGCATATGCAGTTTGTTTAGCTTCAATAGCATTTTGCATTAAAACATTAACTGATTTTGGAAGTTCTTCAACCGAGTCAAACACAGTTATTTGAGTCTTTATTTCAACTTTTTTCATCAAAAATTCTATTTCATTAATTTACTTCAAACAATTCTCCAAAATCAAATGATAGAGAAAAACGAAGTGTATTTTCCAATGGGTTATTAATATCTGAAGCATTAAATAAATAAGAAATATCAAGCTTTGAACTTTTAAATTTAAACCCTGAACCTATTGTAAAGTATTTTCTAGCTCCTTTTATATCGCTTTCATTAAAATATCCTGCTCTAATTGCAAATGAGTTGTCATACATATATTCAGCTCCTAAAGCCCATGTAAACTCTTTTAACTCTTCGCTAAATCCTCCCGGAGCATCTCCAAATGAGCTAAACATACCGCTAATGAAACTAACATCTTCCTGAACATAATCATCTCCTCCTTCACTTAAAGGAATACTTGGTGTTGGTACTAATAATTTATTAAATTCTAAATTTACGCTTACATTATTGTATGAATCTAAAATAAAATCAAATCCTCCTCCTATTTTTAAATTCGTAGGGATATAGTTCTCTTTTCCATCGTCTGAATAAGATACTTTTGGACCTATATTAGAAATATTATAACCACCTCTCCAAACTCCATTGAAGTTTCCATAATTTTTTTCATTAGATTGAAAATAACCAGATATATCAACTGCAAATGTACTTACAGGTTTAATTGTTGAATTGGCGGATTCAATTCCTAAATCAGATCGAATATAGCGCATAGTTACACCCATTGCATACATTTCACTTAATTTTAAAGAATATGAAGCGTCAAATGAAAATTCATTTAATTTCTCAGTTCCTTCAGGTGCTCCATTAATATCGGTTAAATCGATTTGACCTAAATTAAAGTATTTCAAACTAGTAGCCCATGCACTCCTTTCATCAATTCTATTTGTGAAAGAAAATCCTCCTAAAAAAACATCATTTGTAAGTTCTCTTAACCAAGGAGTGTAAAATACTCCAACGGTAAATTGAGATGGATGAAAAGCCATTTTAGAGGCATTCCAATGTTGTGAATACGAATCTGGAGATGTAGCTACACCTATATCCCCCATTCCACCTGCTCTAGCATCTGGTGCAATTAGTAAAAATGGGGCTGCGGTTGTAATTGTATTTTGAGTATCCTGAGCATTTACCTTTGAAAATACTACTAAAACTAAAAGTGTTAATATGGTTATATTTCTCATTAATTGGGTAATTTTAACTTAACAAATATCTATTTTATTATTGAAGTATTACTAATTTTTCTATTTTTTCTGCGCTAACGTTTGAATTCACAGCTTTTACTTTTAATCTATATAGATATACTCCTTTTCCTATTTTTGCACCAAAATCATCTAAACCATCCCAAACCAAAGACTTAGATAAATTCCCTTCAGATTGAACGGTTTCGTTTAAGGTTTTTACTAATTTCCCTGACACTGTAAAAATTTGTATCTGTACATCCAATAATTCATTAGGTTTATTATGATTAAACCAAAACTCGGTATAATTAATAAATGGATTTGGATAATTTAGCACATTACTAAGTATTAAGTCACTATTATCAATTACCACAAAGGAAAACGTTGATTCGGTTAAATTATTGTGCGTATCCCAAACTTTTAAATCTATGGTGTGATTTCCAGCAACTAAGTTCTTAAAAGGATATTTCACTGTTCCTTTCTTATAATTATCTATTTCTGTTTTATAAAAATCATTTAAAATAATTGGATTGGACTGATCTCCATCTAAAATTGCAACAATATCATGATCTACTGCAGTTATTGAAGTATTAATACCGTTCTCATCTTCTAAAACTGCAATAAATAATGGTGATTCATTCGTATTACCTCCTTCAACAAAATTAAGGTCGTTCATATAAGTTTGTACAATTGGACCGGTTGTATCTTCAGGTGCATTATTATTTATCCCTCCAATAATAATTTCAGAATTATTTCCAGCTCTGTCAATCAATTCATTTGAAGCATAAAAACTTAGCTTCCCTTTTCCATAAGCTATCTTTAAGTCTTTTGGAGCTACAAAATCAACATTAAAAACACCATTTGTAACTTTAGATCTGCCAGTGAAAATTTTACTCTCCTGAACATCAAAGTTCATAATTCCACCTCTACGGTCATTGTTCAAGGTTTTTTTATGAATGGCTTTGTCAAAAACAGTAACTTCTAATTCTCCATTAAAATCATTAACTAAAGCTCCATTCGAATTAATAATTTCTCCTTCTAATTTCATATAGCCCAATGCTCTAATTGTATCAAGTTTTTGAGTGATGTCAATATCATTCATTTTGGTAATCTTAATATTTGCTTTAGGAATACTTAATTTCATAGCAGGATCACCAATTGCATAAACAAAATATCGTTGGTTGGTAGAAAATTGATTTTTTACATGCATCAAACTTTCAGCAAACGAATAATTTTCATCATTAAAATTTAGCAATGGTTTAACTAATCTTTCATTAAGTGCTTGCCCCACACTAATAAAGATTTGCCTTGTTGTTGAAATTAACATTGATGCTCCTCCATTTTCTTTCAAAAAAACAAATTCACCAGCCGTTTTTCTTAGTGGATTATCAAATCGTGAAAACTCACATGTAACAGTGATAAATAGTGGAAGTTTATATTTATTTTCCCATTTCTGAATATCTGATACTCCTAAAACACTTTCTGATGCCCAACCATCTTCACCTCCATGCCCAAAATAATTAACAAGTAATGTTCCTTTTTCAATCTGATTTGTAATTTCAGTATTTACGTCCGGATATTTATTTCCTCCAGAAGTAGATTGTTGTACATAGGAATCTAGATAAATTTTTTTTAAATTGAAAACTGGCTTTTTTACTGAAATAGTATCAGCAATTTTCTCCATCTCTTTTTGTAAGATATCTTCTCCTGAACTATCAATATCATCTGCAATTAATGTAATATATGATCTCCAGTCTCCAAATGACTTTGAGCTGTAGTAATTCAATATTTTATCAACTACAACCTCGGCTTCTAGAGGATCTGAAACAGGAATTCGTCCAGTAACAACGTCTTGACGTTCAAAAGAATTCATTTCTCCTTCATTATAATTCATCATTCCGTAAAAGTCATCTGTTACAAATGAAGATGCCAAATTGAAACTCTCATAAGCTTCAAAAACTGGGACAATATTATTATTTCCACCTATTCTATTCTTATAATCAAAAGAAGCATCACCGAAAAGACATAGGTATTTAATTTTGTTTGAAGTAGCATTATCATAAAGGTGTTTAACAAAATCACGTATGGCGGAAATATCTTGAGTTCCAGAAGAAAACTCATTATAAATCTCATTCAATGGAACTACGGCAACCTTAAAATTCGAATTATTCTCGTGGTAATTAGCCAGACGTTGAGCCTGATCAGTCAAAAAATCCTGAGTCACGATTAAATAATCAATATCCTTTAACGCATGTAAATTTTGATTCTTAACTATTGATTGTTCTAATTTTTGTGGTGTATAAAAATCCTGTTCATTTAAAACAATATATTCATTGAATATTCCTCCTTGTACCTTAAATAAAAAATTAGATAAATTAGATTCATTTGTAATATTAGAAACATTTAAAGGATTAGAAATGTCCCATACTTTGTATATATTCTCATTATTTTCTAATTTATATTCAAAAATTTGAGCTGTTTTATTCACATAAAAATTCCGAAAAGAAAATTGTTTCCCTTCAGCTATAAGTTTTTTGGCTCCAATAACTTCAATATAATCCAAATATGCTTTTGCTGATGGATTTCCATTATTATTATAGCTTACTTCAACGTTTATAGAGTTTCCATTTAATTGAACAGCTGCACTATTCTGGGTTACAACCGCTTTGCTTAAACCACTATAAGCAGGAAAATTCACATTAAATAAATTTTGATGATTAACCTTCACTTCCATTTGTGTAGGAATTGTTGATTGTGTTACTCCTCTTAATTTAACAATAACATTTTCAGAGTTATCAATATTTTTAAATGGTATTGAATATGTATGAATATTTTGAATATTAAAGCTATCACCAAACCATTGCTGTCCAGCTGCAAGTATATTCACTTCATCCTTTTCCAAAAATGTATAATCATGAAATATTGATATTTGCTCACTTAGTGAAGAGGTTATAGGGGTTTTATTTTTAATTCGTTTCCCTTCATTTTGTTCAATTGTTATGAAATAATAAGCTTCATCGGAAAAAATATTAAACTGATGTTCCAATTCATTTAGATTACCTGATTTTGTATTTTTCCAACTATGAGGTCCCTTCGCATAAAATAGTATAAAATCATTACTGTCAAAACTACCATCCTCTTCTCCACTAATGAAAATTGAATTCTCCTGAAGTCCATCAAACCTAAAATCACTATTTTTAAAAGGTAACATTTCTCCTCCATTACCAAAGATTTGAATTTGCTTTGGATTTATAGAATTTACATCAATACCCAAGCTTTGTAAAAATTTAAAATCGAGTTTATAAACCCCTGTTGTATCAACACTAAACTTATACCAATCACCCGTTGCCAAAACAGAATTTTTAATGGTATGACTTTTGGCTTTTTGGTTTTTCTTATTGCTCGTTAAGCTATATTCTAATTCAAATGATTTTACCCTTGTAAGTAAAGGTCCATCTTTAATAATTGGATTTAATGTTAAATTTGCAAACGACTTATTCCTTGAATGAACAATTTTAAAATCTGCTTCTAAATTAGAAGATAATTTATTTCTATCTAACCGATAATTAGTCAAGTTCGAAACGGTTTCATAAATCACATTCTTGACGAAAAATTTATTAACTCTCACCCCGAATGGAACAGGCCATGTTTTATGAAAAGTTGGATTTAAATTTTCGTCAACATAATTACCCTTAATTAAGATTGTTTTAATAGTGACATCTTTATTAATTGCAAACTCAACATTATCCTGCCATTCTAATTGAATATGCTTTTTTTCAGTTTGCTGACTATAAAATAAATTTGACAGCAATACAAAAGCTAATAAAAGATTAATTTTAAAGGTATTCATTAAGGAACTAGAAGCTATTTTATATTATTTTTTTTATTATTATACAACGTTACATATAATAAAGAACAAAAACAATCGTTACAAAAACATAATAAAATATTTTATTAAAATTAATTCTTGCGAAAAAATTTATTTAATGTAAATTGCGAGACATTAAACCCTAATAAGTGCAAATGAATATGAAAAATTTATTTAATGTAACCCGAATTTTAGTAGTTGCCTTTTCAACTTTACTCTTTGTAAGTTGTCACAATAGAACTTCGCGTAATGCATCTACACTAACTGGCTGGGATTCAAAAGATAAAGCTGCCGGTGGATTTTCATCTAATACTAGTTACAAAGGTCAGGTTGCCCCTCCTGGAATGGTGCTAATTGAAGGAGGATCATTTACAATGGGTCACGTTCAGGATGATGTGCTATTTGATTGGAATACAACTCCTGTAAAACAACAAGTTAGATCTTTTTATTTGGATGAATCAGAAGTAACAAACTCTGAATATTTATTTTACTTAGAATGGATGGAGAAAGTATTTCCTCCAAGTGATCAAAATTATAAAGATATTTATCAATCAACAGTTCCAGATACACTTGTGTGGCGAGATGTTTTAGGTTTTAATGAATTATTAACTGAAAATTATTTAAGACACCCTTCTTATCAAGACTATCCTGTTGTTGGTGTTAGTTGGATTCAGGCAACTCAATACTGTAAATGGAGAAGTGATAGAGTTAACGAAAAAATATTAATGGATAGAGGTGTATTAAATCCTTTATTCGAAAGTGACACTTTAGAAGTTAGAGGGCAAAATCATTTTAATACTGATACTTATTTAGCAAATCCTTATTTATTGTTTAATGGTGATTCTACAATTTATAAAAAAGGATTACCTTCAAATAAAAGAAGAAAAAAAGGTGATCCAAAACCAAAAAGACGTGAATTTACAGGTCGACAAGTAAAAGTCTCAGATGGAATATTATCTCCAAAATTTAGATTACCTACGGAAACTGAATGGGAATATGCTGCAAAAGCTATTATTGAGAATAGACAATACAACAACACTAGAGGACGAAAAAAATATACTTGGGATAGCAAGTATACTCGTAACAAATCAAAACGAACCCAAGGTGACCAACTAGCTAATTTCAAACAAGGAAAAGGTGATTATAGTGGTGTTCCTGGATGGAGTAATGATGGAGCAGATATTACTATAGCTGTTAAATCTTATGACCCAAATGCATACGGGCTATATGATATGTCAGGAAATGTTGCTGAATGGGTTGCTGATGTTTATCGTCCAATTATAGATAATGATGCCAATGATTTCAATTATTTTAGAGGAAATATATTTACTAAAAAAATGATTGATGCGGATGGTAAAGTTGTAATGGTTGATGATGCTTCTATTGAATATGACACTTTAGATAATGGAAAAATAGTTGCTAAATCATTACCTGGTAGCATCAAATATGTTCCTGTTAGTAAGCGTGATGCTTATATGAGAAATAATTATGATCAAGCTTACAACATTGATTCTCGTGATGGAGATTTAGGGTCTACTAAACATTATGCTAAAGATGAAGATGAACTAGAAACTAAACCTCGCATGTATAACTCTCCTATTAAACCAAGAGTAATTGGTGAAAGTGGATTGTTAATGCAACAATATGACACTAAAAAAAGAACGACTTTAATTAGTGATAAATCTCGTGTTTACAAGGGTGGCTCATGGAAAGATAGAGAATATTGGCTAGATCCTTCTCAAAGAAGATTTTTACCTGAATATATGGCAACAAACTACATAGGATTTAGATGTGCTACTGATAGATTAGGACCTATGACTTACAAAAGAAGAAAACCAACTACTACTAAAATTAGATACTAATTTTAGTGGAAAATAATTTACAACCTCACTGATTAATCAGTGAGGTTTTTTATATTTAATTTATGAATATTGAAGACATTTATAAACTATATAGCAAAAACTATTTAGTAGATACAGACACAAGAACCATAAGAAATAGAACCATATATTTTGCTTTAAGAGGAGAAAATTTTAACGGAAATAAGTTTGCACTTGAAGCTATAAATAAAGGTGCTGCTTATGCAATTGTTGATGACAAGAAATATAACAATCATTCAAAAACAATTTTAGTTGAAAATGTTTTATCAACTCTTCAAGAACTTGCAACTTATCATAGAAAAATAATTGATATTCCTATTATTTCGTTAACTGGAAGTAATGGTAAAACGACTACTAAAGAATTAATTAATTCTGTATTATCGAAAAAATATAATACAACCGCAACTACAGGTAATTTAAATAATCATATTGGTGTACCTTTAACATTGTTATCAATGACTCCAAAAACCCAAATAGGTATAGTTGAAATGGGAGCCAATCATTTAAAAGAAATAGAATTCCTTTGCACTATTACTCAGCCAAATTTTGGATATATCACTAATTTTGGAAAAGCTCATTTAGAGGGTTTTGGAAGTTTTGAAGGTATAATTCAAGGAAAATCAGAACTATATTCATATATAAAAAAAAACAACGGAACTGCTTTTATTAACAGCTCAGACAGTCTTCAAGTTCAACAATCAAAAAAACTAAAAACTGTTTCGTTTGATCAAAATATTATAAAATTTTTAGATGCCAATCCTTTTGTTCAAGTTTCATTTAACCATCACATTATAAAAAGTAATTTAATTGGTGACTACAATTATGGAAATATTGCTGCGGCGATAGCAATTGGAGATTATTTTAAAGTTTCAACAGCTTTAATTAAAGAAGCAATTGAAGAATATATTCCTAAAAATAACAGGTCACAAATCATAGAAAAGGGATCTGCAAAAATAATTTTGGATGCCTATAATGCAAATCCAAGTAGTATGGAAGCTGCACTTGAAAATTTTAAAAATCTGAAAGACGATTACAAAATTGTTATATTGGGTGATATGTTTGAATTAGGAGCATCCTCTAAAACAGAACATGAAAAAATTGCTGAATTAGCAGCATCATTTAACTTTGATCAGGTATTTTTAATAGGAAAAGCATTTTCAACAACAAGTGCTAAAAATGCTTTAACTTTTGATAGTTTTAAATCTTTTAAAGATTCAATCCCATCTATTAACATTAACCAATCTACAATTCTTATCAAAGGATCCCGAGGAATGGCATTGGAAAGAGTTTTAGACCTCTTCTAGTTTTAATTTTTCTCTATGGTACTCAATTAAACCATCAATAGGACGTCTAACAATATTTCCTAATTCAATCATGTGATATCTAGCAACATCTTTAATAATGTCCTGAGCAAAATAAGCTATTGACCCTACAAAATGTACAGGTACTTGTTTTGCCTCTGGAAAAGGTAGAACTCTGTTTTTAAAGAAATCTTTAATCCCTTTATGTAATACCTTATTAAAATAACGATTGCGATCGTTTCTAAAAACAAACTCTGCAAACTGCGCTAAATATGTATTAGGATTAGACTCTTGATAAATATTTCTCTTAATCTCATCAGCATCTACATCAAATTGTTCTTCAAATTTAAGAGCAATATCTTTGGGCATTTTTTGATAAAAATAATCTCTAATTAATTTCTTACCAAAATAATTCCCACTTGCTTCATCCATTAAGACATATCCCAATGAAGGGATTCGACCGTCTACACTTTCACCATCAAAAAAGCAACTATTAGAGCCTGTTCCCAAAATACACACCAATCCTGGATCGGTTGTTACTGCATAGGCTGCGGCGTATGTATCTTCTTTAACCTCAACCTCTGCATTTATAAAAAATGATTCAAATATTTCCTTCAAAAGTAACGTAGGTTTGGTCGTCCCACATCCAGCTCCATAAAAATAAACCTTCGTTACTTCTTTTTTATATTGTGATAAATTCTCATTCTGCTCAATTCTCTTTTCAAGTAATTCCTTCGCAAAAACTGCCGGATTTAAACCTTCTGTTCTCGTTTTTAGAATTTGTTCTCCAGATTTATCTAATAAAATCCAATCGGCTTTTGTGGAGCCTCCATCAGCTATAAGAATCATTTTTTAATTTCTTTATTTATTTAACGTCGTTGATGTAAGTAGCTAAATCAACTAATTTAGTTGAGTAACCAAACTCATTATCATACCAAGATACGATTTTCACGAAGTTATCATTTAATCCCATAGAAGCATTTGCATCAAATACACTAGTTCTTGGCTCAGACACGAAATCTTGAGACACAACACCTTCTTCTGTATATCCTAATACACCGGCTAATTCATTTTCAGAAGCATCTTTAATTGCAGCTTTTACTTCTTCGAAAGAAGCACCTTTTTCTAATCTACAAGTTAAATCAACTACAGATACATCAACAGTTGGTACTCTAAATGCCATACCTGTTAATTTTCCGTTTAATTCAGGAATAACTTTTCCAACAGCTTTTGCAGCTCCAGTTGAAGCAGGTACAATATTGTTTAAAGAAGCACGACCTAATCTGTAATCTTTTCTAGATGGACCATCAACTGTAAATTGTGTTGCAGTTGCAGCATGTACAGTAGTCATTAATCCTTCAACGATTCCAAATTTATCGTTTAATACTTTAGCAACAGGTGCTAAACAGTTAGTTGTACAAGAAGCGTTTGAAACAATTGTATCAGCAGCAGTAATATTTTTGTGGTTTACACCCATTACAAACATTGGTGCATCAGCAGAAGGTGCAGAAATTGCAACTTTTTTAGCTCCAGCAGCAATGTGCTTTTGAGCTCCTTCTAAGTTTGTAAAGATACCTGTACAGTCTAAAACTACATCAGCTCCTACGGCATCCCATTTTAAATCTTCTGGGTTACGTTCTGCAGTAATTCTAATTTCTTTTCCGTTTACTACTAAGTTTCCGTTAGCAGTTGAGATTGTTCCATCAAATTGACCATGAACTGAATCGTATTTTAATAAATAAGCTAAATGTTCTACATCTAACAAATCATTAATTCCTACTACCTCTACGTTTGGTCTACTAACTGCTACTCTAAAAGCAATTCTACCTATTCTACCAAATCCGTTAATTCCTAATTTAACTGTTGACATTGTTTTAATTTTTATATATTCTTATTTATTCTATTTATACTGAAGTTATTTCAGCCACTTTAAGTAATTCTTTATCTATATCGTTGTTCATTTTAATAGCTTTATTTAAAGCTACTGTAGAAACTTGATTGTTGGTTAACCCAACCATAACACCTGTAGACCTGTCTAATAAAGACTCAACAGCCGCAACACCTAATCTACTTGCTAACACCCTGTCAAAACAACTTGGAGAACCTCCTCTTTGCATATGACCTAGTACAGATACTCTTGTATCATAATCAGGGAAGTTTTCATTAATATGATCAGCTAATTCAAAAACATTTTTCCCTATTTTATCTCCTTCAGAAACTACAACAATACTTGATGTTTTTCCGTTTTCTTTACTTGACTTCAGTGATTCTACTAATCTGTCTAACCCTAAATTTTTCTCTGGAATTAAAATTTCTTCAGCTCCTGCCCCAATTCCAGAGTTTAAAGCTAAAAATCCAGCATCACGACCCATTACTTCAATAAAGAATAATCTGTTATGAGAACTAGCAGTATCACGAATTTTATCAATTACTTCAACAACAGTATTTAAAGCTGTATCGTATCCGATTGTTTTATCAGTACCGTAAATATCATTATCAATCGTTCCTGGAATTCCAACTAAAGGGAAATTAAATTCTTGAATAAATTTAAGTCCACCCGTAAATGTACCATCTCCTCCAATTACAACAATTGCACCAATACCAGCTTTTTTAAGCTCATTGTATGCTTTCTCTCTTCCTTCCTCTGTTCTAAATTCGTTTGATCTGGCAGATTTTAAGATCGTTCCACCTTTATTGATTATATTGCTTACGTGACGTGCTGAAAGTGTTTCAAAATCACCCTCTATTAGTCCTTGATAACCTCTATATACACCAACACATTCTACACTATAATATGTACAAGCTCTAACTACGGCTCTAATAGCTGCATTCATACCTGGAGAATCTCCTCCAGAGGTTAAAACTGCTATCTTTTTTATTGGTTCATTCATTGTCTAAAATTATTGTTCAAAGTTACTTTTTATTGCTTTTTCAACCTACAAATCAGGCTATTATTCACTAAAACGATTTCGTAAAAACTATTAAAAACAAATAGTCAAACAACTCATTATCAACGCATTTACATTTTTATTAAATACGAATACTAAAAATAAAATTAAAATCTACTTTATTTTATAACATGTTTAAACTAAACTCTCCTAATAATCAAAATTCCACAAAAAAACTCCATTAAAAAATGGAGTTTTTTATAAAGTAGTTGGTAAATAATTATAGTTTTAAAATAAAAGATTCTAATGCTTCCAATTTTAAATTTATCTTTCCGATGCCATTTTTCACCTCTAAAACTAATGACTTGTCATCATATAGTTGATCAATTACCGTATAATTACCATCAATAAGTTGCCAAGTTGATACAATATCTTCAGGAATTTTCAATTCAAATTCAAAGTCTAGTCCAGCATCAAAATTTGATACAATAATTAATTTTTCGTTTTCAGTCCATCTAACAAAAGAGAACACGCGATGACTGTAATTTCCCGTATGAGCTCTATTATAATGATGAATTTCTTTATAATCACCCATTAAAGCCTCACTTTGTGTTGCGAAATTTAATAAACGCTTGTAAAAGTCCCTTAGCTGCTTTTCTTCAGGTTTAGATTGCCCTCCATCAAACTTACCATTATTCATCCACCTTTGATGATTAGGAACCCCGACATAATCGAAAATAGATGTACGTGTTGGCGTTCCAAAACCTGCATTTTCTGCTCCAGGCTCACCTACTTCTTGTCCAAAATAAACCATTGTTGGAGCTGTGCTAATTGTAGTTGAAACTACCATTGCAGGTTTTCCTTTTTCTGCAGAACCTGCAAAATCCGGACTCGCTATACGTTGTTCGTCATGATTTTCCAAAAAGTGTAACATATGATGTTCAATATCTCTTAAATCATCCTGAATAGCTGGTAAATTATCAGTTAAACCATGCCCTTGAATAATATGCTTTATAGTGTCATATAATGCAACTTTATCGTATAAATAATCCATTTTCCCTTTATGGATATAATCACGATACAAACTTGGATTATATACCTCAGCTAGCAGAAATGCATTTGGATTCTTCATTTTTATAGATGAATTCATATAACTCCAAAATTCAACCGGAACCATTTCAGCCATATCATAACGGAAACCATCAACACCTTTATCAAGCCAGTACAACGCAATATCTTTGAATTTTTTCCAAGAATCAGGAACTGTTTTGTCTTTCCAAAATTCATAATGCTGTTTGTAACTTTCGTTGTCATAACCTTCAGGTAATTCGTCAAAATCTTTTTTCCCTTCAGGACTTATTCCATAGTTGATTTTGACTGTTTCATACCAGTCGTACATATTTGGCTGTGAAGACCGTGCTCCATTACCTGTCCATTTCGCAGGGTTTTCAATGAATTTACCATCAACTCGTTCATTCTTTTCCCCTCCTAAAGGTAAATAACCATTTTGCCATTCAGGTAATACAAATTCCTCTTCTGGATTGTAATAGAAATTATTATTTACATCATATTGCTTTGATGTATTATCACTTGCTCCAAAATCCTCAACATCCGTAGGATTTGTTTTCCCCTCATAATTTCTAGCAATATGATTTGGAACAATGTCGATAATAACTTTCATTCCTACTTTATGTGTTCGCTCTATCAAAGCTTCAAACTCTTCTAACCTGTTTTCAACATTTACCGCTAAATCAGGGTTTACATTGTAATAATCTTTAACTGCATATGGAGATCCAGCGCGCCCTTTTACAACCTCTGGATCATCATTTGAAATTCCGTATTTTGAATAATCCGTTATTACATCATGATGAGGAACTCCTGTATACCACATATAAGTAACTCCCAATTCTTTCAACTCTCCTAATGCTTTATCGCTAAAATCATTAAACTTACCTACTCCATTTTCTTCAATAGTTCCCCACGGTTTATTTGTAGTATTAACATTTCCGAATAAACGTGTAAAAACCTGATACACGACTTCTTTTTTATTCATTTTAGCTTCATCATTAACTTTAGTTCCCTTTTTTTCTTGATTGCAAGCCATAAAAACAAGACTAAGAATTACAAAAGCACTTATTTTTTTTAGTTTCATGTTATTTATTTTTTAATAAGACTTATTGCGAAACCTCCTCCAGGAGCAAGTTTTAACTTCATTTTTGATTGATTTGTAATTTCCTTATTTACAATATTTAAGGCAGTTGGATTATTATCCCAATGTGCATCAGCTGCATCTTCATAAATGATAGCTTCATAGGTTGTATTTTCATTTAAGAAATCAAATACTATTTCAGTTTCTCTTCCTTCTTCATTTGTAATTCCACCAACAAACCAGTTTTCAGAGTTTTTATCTTTTCTTGCAATGGTAACAAACTCACCTACTTCACCATCTAATACTTTTGAAGTTTGCCAATCTACAGCAACATCTTTGATAAATTGTAATGCTGGATTTCCTTCATAATTTTCAATTAAATCAGCTGCCATTTGAACCGGACTATAAATAACTACATACAACGCTAATTGCTGAGCAATTGTAGTATTTACCTGATTGTCTTTTTTCCATTTATCAAATTTTATATCGAAAATTCCAGGCGTAAAATCTATTGGACCTGACAACATTCTTGTAAATGCAACGGTTGGCAAATGATTTGGGGGATTTCCACCATCACTCGCCCAAGCATTAAATTCCTGACCACGTAAACCTTCTCTTGAAATAGTATTTGGATACGTTCTTCTTAATCCGGTTGCCTTAATTGGCTCGTGTGCATTAATAGCAACTTGATATTTGGCGGCTTTAATTACTGCATTGTTATATTGATTCACCATATACTGACCGTGATGATATTCTCCTTTTGGAAGAATTTTTCCAACATAACCAGTTTTTACTGAATGTATCCCTAAACTTTGCATTAAAGCATATGCGGTATCTTGTTGTTTTTCATAAGTTTGAGTTGCTGCAGAAGTTTCGTGATGCATTATTATTTCAACTCCTTTTTCTTTTCCATAACGAACAACTTCTTTTAAATCGTAATCAGAATAAGGTGTTACAAAATCGAATACTCCTTCTCTATCTTCAAAACCTATCCAGTGTTCCCAACCAGTATTCCATCCTTCAACCAATACAGCTCCAATATTATTTTTAGCAGAAAAATCGATAAATGCTTTTGTGTTTTTTGTTGTTGCTCCATGTTTTCCTGAAGCTAAATCCCAAGATGATTTACCTAAATGCATTTCCCACCAAATACCAGTATATTTTGTTGGTTTAAACCAAGAAATATCATCTAATTTATTTGGTTCATTTAAATTAACAATCAACTTCGATTCTATTAAGTCACCAGCATTTTCGCTAATTTGAATAGTTCTCCAAGGAGTTTCAAAAGGAGTAGTTCTTTTTACTTTATAATCGTTATTATCAGATCCAACCAATTCACTAACCATTCCAAAATTGTCTGTATCTACTTTTAAAGTCATTCCAGAATAATCTACCAAACTTGCTTCATGAAAACTTAGGTATAATCCTTTATCAGTTTTCATTGTAACCGGAGTATTCACCGCGTTTTCAGGAATAGAAGTTTGCGCTAAATTAACGTGCTCAGCTTTTGCCAAAGCATCTATCTCTGAAAATTTTGTTGCTGAATATAAATGCTCATAGATGTCCCAATCTCCTGGAATCCACCATACCTTATGATCTCCTGTTAAATTAAATTCTGTGTTTTCATCAGTAATAAAAACTTCTGAAAGGTTTTCTTGTTTAGTAAACTCATATCTAAATCCTAATCCATCGTTATAAACCTTAAATACAATCGAAATTTTTCTTTTTAATTCAGAAGTCTCTTCTAAATCAAACTTTATTTCATTGTAATTATTTACAACTTCTGCTTGTTCTCCCCAAGGCATTTTCCACGTTTCATTAAAGCTGCTCGTTTTAGAATTTACTATT